>Ga0268264_10000073_pt1 | contig 260615 bp, 197 predicted proteins | sample KBSSwiS32_FD_190357 | JGI IMG/M metagenome (GOLD analysis project Ga0268264, IMG submission 190357) | Switchgrass rhizosphere microbial communities from Kellogg Biological Station, Michigan, USA - KBS Switchgrass S3-2 (SPAdes) (version 2) | ecosystem: Host-associated > Plants > Roots >...
GATCACCAGGGAATGACGGGGGCACAGCCGGTCCCCGGGGAGAGCGCGCTATACGCTGTTAAAACCATCGCGTGGGGAATGCCGGATGTTTCCGGTGCCTCCGCTGTGAATACTGGTGTGCATACTTCACTACCCTATAGCGCACACCAGGCTGCGGGTGCATTGGGCACCCGGCATTCCCCGCGCCCTTTTTCAAAGGGCGGCGAATTTCCGGCAAAACTCGGGCGCTCTGCGCCGCGAGAATGCGCCGACCTGTTTGCGTGCGGGCAAAGCAGTCGCGGCGCGCGAGCTCCATCTCATGGACCGCGATCAGCACCGCCGCGCGGTTTGGTGGGTGCGGGCCTTCCCTGTATGATGACCAATTGTGACCTGAACGCGGGCACAACCGCACCTTGGGAGGAGTTTCGTGATGACGACGGCCGAGACGAAAATCGACACCGGCACCGACGAGCTGTTGTGCGTCATCCGCGACCGCGTCGCGATCATCACGCTCAACCGCCCGGAGGTGCGCAACGCGCTGTCGGACCAGCTGACGCCCGCGCTGCGCAACATGATCAAGGACTGCGGCGAGAATCCCGATGTCCATGTGCTGCTGATCACCGGCGCGGGAACCGCGTTCTGCGCCGGCGGCAACGTCAAGGGCATGGGCGCCCATCGCGACCCGGCAAGGCTCGCCATGTCCCATGACGAAAAGGTCGCGGATCTGCAGGAGCGACAACGGCTGCTGACCGGTGCTCTCGCGTCGGTGCGCAAGCCGACCATCGCGGCGCTGCCGGGTCCCGCCGTCGGCGCCGGGCTTGCGATCGCGATGGCCTGCGACCTCCGCATCGCGGCCGCGTCGGCCTTCGTCTCGACCGGTTATCTGCGCGTGGCGCTGTCAGGGGATTACGGCATCGCCTGGTTGTTGACGCGGCTGGTCGGCACCGCACGCGCCCGGGAATTGATGTTCACCGCTGAGAGGGTAGATGCCGCGCGTTGCGAGGCGATCGGGCTGGTCAACCGCGTGGTGCCGGACGACCGTCTGCAGACCGAAGCCTTTGCGCTCGCGCAGACCCTCGCGGAAGGGCCGGCGCTGGCGCTGCGCTACATGAAGGACAATCTCGACGAGGCGCTGCTGTTCGACTTCGCCACCGCCCGCGACCACGAGGCCGTGCGGCTGGTCCGCCTGACCACGACATCGGATCATCGCGAGGCGGTGCAGGCCTTCATCGACAAACGCAAAGCGGTGTTCTCGGGCAAATGAGGCAACTCCGCGACATTCTCAAACGGCCGCCTCGAGCGCGGTCCGTTCCGCGGCGAGCCGCCAGCTCGTGCAAGGGATATCCCGCGCCGCCGACGCGATCTGCTTCTCGAACCGCACCAGGCGCCAGTCGCCGGGGCTGGCGGTGAACGCGAAACCCGATTTGCGCGCCAGTGACATCATGACCGCATTGCTGCGCAGCGTATCGCCGAACAGCCGCGCTGCCCCCAACGCGGCGGCGCGACATTCGAGATTCGCCATCAGCGCCGCCCCGATGCCATGACCCTGCCATTGATCATCGACCGAGAGGCCGAACTCCACGCTGGCCTGATCGGCACTCAGCGCGTAGCGCGCCTCGGCGACGATGCGTTCGACACCCTCGATCGAGGCGATCGCAATCACGCTGAAGCGGTCGTCCTCGCCGGCATGGGTGAAACCGTCGAGCAGGCTCGGCGGCAGCTCGCTGGCGGCGCCGAGGAAGCGCCGGTAGCGGGAAGACTGCGACAACCCCCGGACGTAAGCCTGCAGCGCGTCGGCGTCATCGGGTTCGACGAAGCGCAGCGTCAGGCGCTGACCCGAGCGCAGATGCAGGACATCGGAATATTGCCGGAGGTTGCTTGTTCGCGGCGCGGTCATGGCCCTCTCCCCGTCCGATGCCGGGTGCGCTCAGGACCGCCAGAAGGGCTTGTCGGTCTCATCCGCAATGTCGGTCCGGGACAGCCCGATATCGTGCAGGTCGCGTTCACTCCAGCTGGCGAGCTCGCGACGGGTCCGGTAGCGAAGCCGCCAGACGTGGATCGTCTCGGCCAATTGGGCGAAAACCCCGGCGTCATGATGATTTGTCATCGATTCATGGGTGTAAGTAGACATTTTAGGCTCCTGAAGCTAATTTCAGGCCTGTAATATCGGCGCAGTTGGCGCCCGCGACAAACGACACTTGATACCGCTTCAGATGACATAAACTCATGTATTTGGGATCCCGTCGATGACCGCCCGGCTGCCGTCCCTCAATGGGCTGCGCGCGTTCGAGGCCGCTGCCCGGCATTTGAGCTTCACCCGCGCGGCGTCCGAATTGAACGTCACGCAGACCGCGATCAGCCATCAGATCCGCAGGCTGGAGCAGGAGCTCGGCGTGCGCCTGTTCGTGCGGCAGAATCGCGCGCTCGAACTGACGGCGGAGGCGCGCGACTATCTCCCGGGCATCCGCGCCGCCTTCAACGATCTCCGATTGGCGACCGACCGCCTGCTGCGCCGCGGCCAAGACAATGTCCTGACGGTCTCGACGCTGGCCTCGTTCGCGGCGAAGTGGCTGCTGCCGCGGTTGTCCAGCTTCCAGGACAGCCATCCCGGCATCGACGTCCGCATCACCACCTCGACCACCCTGGTCGACTTCCGCGACGGCAACGTCGACGCCGGGATCCGCTATGGTCGCGGTCATTGGCCCGGCCTTCGCGCGGACTGGCTGATGGCGGACGAGGTCTTCCCGGTCTGCAGCCCGGCCCTGCTGACCGGACCGCGGCCTTTGCGGCGGCCAGAGGATCTGCGGGATCATGTCCTCCTGCACACCAGCAACACCGGCAGCGACGACTGGCGACAATGGCTGACCGCGGCCGGCCTGCCCTCCGACATTTCGACGCAGCGCGGGTTGACCTTCGACATGATCTTCATGACGGTGCAGGCTGCGATTGACGGCGTCGGCGTGGCGATGGGGCGGACCACCTATGTCCAGGACGATATCGCCAAGGGTCGGCTCGTGGTGCCCTTCACCATCGCCCTGCCCGCGGATGCCGGCTTCTATCTGGTGTCCCCCGACGGCAAGGCCGATCCCCCGACGCTTGCGGCGTTCCGCGGCTGGCTGACCGCCTCGACCCAAGCCAGGGCTTGAATGTTTGCAGCCAGCGCGCGTGTTCCGGGCATCAATCGGGCTTCACAAAATCCGGCCGTATCACTTCCCAAACGAACAAGATAACAAGACCGCATGGTCGACCTCTCCCGAAAATTCGACGTGCTGGTGATCGGCGGCGGCAATGCCGCTTTGTGCGCCGCGATCAGTGCAAGGCGCAGCGGCGCCAGCGTGCTGGTGCTGGAAGGCGCCCCGAAATTCTATCGTGGCGGCAACACCCGCCACACCCGCAACATGCGCTGCGCGCATGATGCCGCGACCGACATCCTCACCGGCCCCTACACCGAAGAGGAGTTCTTCGAGGATCTCCTGCGCGTCACCGGCGGCCAGACCGACGAGGACCTGGCGCGGCTGATGATTGCCGAATCCAAGGACATCCTGACCTGGATCGTCGACCAGGGCGTGCGCTGGCAGCCCTCGCTCGGCGGCACGCTCAGCCTCGGACGCACCAATTCGTTCTTCCTCGGCGGCGGCCGGGCGATGCTGAACGCGCTCTATCTCACCGCCGAACAGCTCGGCGTCGAGATCCTCTACGACGCCGAAGTGCTCGACCTCGACATCCAGGACGGCATGTTCCTGTCGGCGACCCTGAAGCAGGGCGATGACCGCGCGCAGGCGAAAGCCACGACCCTGGTGGCGGCCGCCGGCGGCTTCGAGGCAAACATCGAATGGCTCAGGGAATATTGGGGCGAAGCCGCGGATAATTTCCTGATCCGCGGCACGCCCTATAATCGCGGCGCGATCCTGAAACTGCTGCTGGCCAACGGCGTGCAGGAGGTCGGCGACCCCACCCAATGCCATGCGGTCGCGATCGACGCGCGCGCGCCGAAATTCGACGGCGGCATCATCACGCGCCACGATTCGGTGGTGTTCGGGATTGTCGTCAACCGGGACGCCGCGCGCTTCTACGACGAAGGCGAGGACATCTGGCCGAAGCGCTACGCCATCTGGGGCCGGCTGGTCGCGGCGCAGCCCGGCCAGATCGCCTATATCGTTTTCGACGCCAGCGTGCGCAACAGCTTCATGCCGACCCTGTTCCCGCCGATCGAGGGCGGCTCGATCGCGGAGCTCGCGGCCAAGCTCGAGCTCGATCCCGCCGCGCTGGAAACAACCATCGCCGATTTCAACGCCGCGGTCCGCCCCGGCACCTTCGATCACACCATCCTCGACGACTGCCGCACCGAAGGGCTCACGCCACCGAAGACGCATTGGGCGCGGAAAATCGAGACGCCGCCTTACCTCGCCTATCCGGTGCGGCCCGGCATCACCTTCACCTATCTCGGCACCCGCGTGAACCGGGAGTCGCGGATGCTGATGACCGACGGCAAGCCATCGGCCAACATGTTCGCCGCCGGCGAGATCATGGCCGGCAACGTGCTCGGCAAGGGCTACGCGGCCGGCATCGGCATGACCATCGGCAGCGTGTTCGGGCGGATCGCCGGACGGGAAGCGGCAAAAAATGCACGGAACTAAAACACTCACCGAAGCCGACCGCCTGATGACGGTGTGCAATTCCTGCCGCTACTGCGAGGGGCTTTGCGCGGTATTTCCGGCGATGGAGATGCGCCGCTCGTTCTCCGATGGTGACCTCAACTACCTCGCCAATCTCTGCCATGGCTGCGGCGCCTGCTATGTCGATTGCCAGTTCGCGCCGCCGCACGAGTTCAACGTCAACGTTCCCAGGACATTGGCGATCGCACGGGCCGAGTCGTGGTCTGCGTATGCGTGGCCCCGCAGCTGCGCCGGACTGTTCGCGCGCAACGGGCTCGTGATCGCCATCGTTGCGGCGCTGAGCGTGGCCGCCTTCATCATCGGATTCGCCGCTTTCAACGACCGCGCGGTGCTCTATGGAGTCCACACCGGTCCCGGTGCGTTCTATGCGCTGGTGCCGCATAACGCGATGGCAACACTGTTCGGCGCGGCCTTCGTCTACGCTGTCGTCGCGCTGATCATGGGCGTGCGCGCCTTCTGGCGCGACATCGGCGAGCCGATCGGGATGCGCGCCGATGCGCCGTCCCTGTTCCAGGCGATGCGGGACGCCGGCGAGTTGCGCTACCTCGACGGCGGCGGGGTCGGCTGCTTCAACGACGACGAACGCCCTATCGACCGGCGCCGGCTCTATCATCATTTCACCTTCTACGGCTTTCTGCTCTGCTTCGCCGCCACCTCGGTGGCGACGCTGTATCATTATCTGTTCGCACGCGAGGCGCCGTACCCGTGGTGGGACCTGCCGGTGGTGCTGGGGACAGCAGGCGGAGTGGGGCTTCTGATCGGCCCCATTGGCCTCTTCGCCGCGAAGTGGCAACGCGATGCCGCACTGCTCGACGAGACGCGCATGGGCATGGACGCAGCCTTCATCGCTATGCTGTTCTTGACCAGCCTCAGCGGCATGGCACTCCTGCTCCTGCGCGCGACACAAGCGATGGGGCCGCTGCTCGCGCTGCACCTGGGCTTCGTGTTCGCACTGTTCATCACGCTGCCTTACGGCAAGTTCGTTCACGGCCTCTACCGTTACGTTGCGCTGGTCCGCTATGCGCGGGAGCGCCGGATGATGGCGGCGGCGGGTGGCGGACCGGAATAGCGGCGGCTCGTGGCGGTGGGCAACGACGGTCGGACATTCCAGCCTGTCCGGTCGGGTCATGAAAAGAACATGACCATGTCGCTCATTGAGCAATGTTGCGGCGCTTTTCCTTAGTGGAGACGCAAACTCCGGTATCGACGACGAAACATGCGACATCAGTTTTGATAGATTCTAATGCTTTGATGAATTCCAATGTTTCGCGCGTGATGACGATGGCCATGCGCCGAACATGACAGCATCATTCATTTCTGAGGCGTAAGGCCGCAGAGAACTCCCAAGTTTTGCTGAAATTCCGCCCGTCTTTGCTGCGACTTGCGTTGCGCGCCCCATGCCGACGGCGCGTGTTTGAAGAGGAGTTGGTTTTGGAAAGGAAATGGTCATGAAGGTGATGAACGCAGCGGTAGCGGCTCTCGCGATTGGATTGTTCACCGGATCCGCCGCACTGGCCGATGGCTACAAGAATTGCACCAAGCTCGACAAGGCGTCATGGAAACCTGCCAGCGATGCCGAAGCCAAGGCAAAGGGCTTGGGATACGAGGTGCGGCAAACCAAGATCGAAGGCTCCTGCTACGAAGTCTACGGCATCAAGGATGGCAAGACTTTCGAGCTGTTCTACAGCCCCGAAGACCTCAGCCTGAAGCACACCAAGGCGAAGTGATCCGACACGATGGGTGACGCGGTCCCGGCACCTCGCAATGCCCCTTCGGCCAGTCCCACGGATCAACATGTGAAAACCGTTGTGGTCTGGGACTGGCCGCTACGCGTCTGGCATTGGGCGCTGGCGGTCCTTGTTCTGATTGCCTGCGTTACGCCCAACATCATGGATAGCCTGCATCAATTTGCAGGCTATGCCGTGATGGGTCTGCTGGCCTTTCGGCTGGCCTGGGGCTTTTTCGGCACGCGGCATTCGCGGTTCGAGAGACTCGGCGTGAAGCTGCGCGCCGCGCCCAATTATCTGAGGAATCTCTTTCGCGGCAACACCGGTCGATACCTCGGCCTCAATCCGGCCGGCGCCGTGTTGCTGGTGGCGATGCTCGCCCTGCTCGCGATCTCGACGGTGTCAGGCGCCATGCAGGTCACTGTGAGGTTCTTTGGCGTGTGGTGGGTCGAGGATTCACACGCCTATTCGTCGAACGCCATCATCATCCTCGCCGGGCTGCATGTGCTGGGTACGATCCTGATGAGTATTCTTCAGCGCGAAAACCTGGTCCGGGCGATGTTCACAGGACGGAAGCAACCCGCGGGAAGCGCACGCCCGCCCCAGGTCGCTCCATCACCAGAGCGCGTCCCCAGCCGGCAGCAGGCCGAGCCGGACAAGGCGCGACAACGACAGCGCGATGAGCAGGATGAGGGCGGGCCTTCGGTCATCCCCGAATTCGGCTCGGCGTCAGCCGCGAGGACTCAAACCGATCCAGTCAGAATCGGCGACTGACGGCTGCTCCATGCGGGAGCAACGAGACCGGCGCGCCATTCCGCGTTCGCCGGCTCGCCTGCGATCACGTCTACAACTCCACCACGACGTAATCGCTCTCGACCGACACGGCGATGGTCTCCGCCACATACGGCCCCTTCACCACCGATGATCCCGGCTCGACATGCGCCTGATAGGCCTTGACGCGAAAGCGGCGCGGATCGCAATAGGATTGCCCGGTGCGGATGTCGAACTCCCAGCCATGCCACGGACAGCGGAGGATCTCTCCCTGCCTGGAGTATTCGATCTCGCCGGGATTTTTCGATTGCGCCAGCCCGATCAGCGGCCCCTCGCACAGCGAGGCGCCCTGATGCGGGCAGCGATTGAGCAGCCCGAAATATTCGCCCTTGATGTTGAACACCGCGATCGGACGTCCGTCGATGGTCAGGAACTTGCGGCTGCCCGGCGGCAGTTCGGAGACGGGCGCGACGACGTGGCGGGTCATGTCGTGTTGCTATGCTGTCTGCATGATCGTTTCGAGACGCCAGCGGGCCGTCATGCCAACCCATACAGCTTCAGCGCGTTGTTCAGATAGAACGCGTCGCGATTGGTATCGCTGACACCGGCCGGCAGCACGCGCGACGGGTCGTCATAATCCCAATGCGGATAGTCGGTCGCGAACAACAGACGGTCCCAGCCGATCCAGTCGATCAACTCGAACAAATGGTCGCGCCGCTCGGGATCTTCCATCGGCTGCGTGGTCCACCACACCCGCTCGCTGATATATTCCGACGGCGGACGCTTCACATGCGGCACCTCGCTTTTCAGCCGCTGCCAGACCTTGTCGAGCCGCCACGCCAGCGACGGCGCCCAGCCGAAGCCGGCCTCGATCATGATCATGTTGAGTTTCGGGAAGCGCTCGAACACGCCTTCCAGCACGAGGCTTGCGAGTCCGCCCTGCTGGCACTGCGAATGGCCGACCATCTCCTCGATGTAATAGCTCGGCCAGCCCGAGGCCGTGACCGGATTGCCGCCATAGCCGAAGGCATGGATGCCGACCGGCAGCCCCGCCTCTTCCGCCGCCTCGTAGATCGGCCAATAGCGGCGCTGGCCCAGCGGCTCGACGTTGCGGCTCAGCAGCAGCACCTGCACGAAGTTCCGATCACCGGCGCGCTTGCGGATTTCGGCCGCGGCGGTCGGGCCATCCTCGTTGGCGACCACGATCGAGGCCTTCAGCCGAGACTCCTGGCTGGTCCATTTGGCGATCTGCCAGTCATTGATCGCCGAACACAGCGCCGTCGCCAGTTCGTGATTGCGCAACCCCTGGCCCGTGCCGAGCGGATTGAGCACGCCAAGTGCAACATTGTTCGGATCGAGATGCTGTTGCTGCATGAACGACAGCGAGGACCCCTGCGGGCCGCCTTCCGGGGGATAGGCGTCGCGGCGCGACGCGTTGGGCTGCGCCTTCGGATAGGGCGGACCGATCATCATGCCATGATAGGCGGGGGCGCCGATGGTTTCGAGATGCGCGTGCCAGCGGCTGGCGAGCCATGGATAGAGTTCGGTCGGGGTCGCCCGCGCCGGATGGATATCGCAATCGGCGATCGCGGTCTTGGCGGCCACCGTTGAAGCCGGCTCTGGACGCTCACGGACCTGGATGTTCATGGCGTGGTCTCATTTCTCATCTTGGGGGCATGATCTCATCCGAAAACCGTTTCCCACTCTTGGGATCATGCCTGCACGGTCTGTCTCAGCCGCGGATAGGTCGCGTGCGGATTATCGATCATGATCTTCCTGACCAGATCATCCGACAGCCCATCCGGCAGCACCGCATCGCCCTCGAACTGCCAATGCGGATAATCGGTCGAGAATAGGAGCAATTCGTCCGACTGCATATGGTCAAACAGACGATTTAGCGTGACCGGATCCGGCGGCGCATCGATCGGCTGCAGCGAAAAGCGGATGTTGCTGCGCACAATCTCGAGCGGCGCGCGATCGACCCAGGGCGTCTCCATGCGCAGGCCGCGCCAGAACTTGTGCAGCCGCCACAGGAACGGCGGCAGCCAGGTGAACCCGCTTTCCAGCATCACCATCTTCAGCGTCGGGTGCCTTGCGAACACGCCCTCGACGATCAGGCTGGTCAGTTGCGTCTGGAACGCCTGCGCCTGCGCGACATAATCCTCGATGTGGTAGGAGCCCCACCCCACCGAGGTCGGCGGACTGTGATAGGCGCTGCCGGCGTGGATGCCGACCGCAAGTCCCAACCGCTCGGCGGCCGCATAGATCGGCCAGTAGGCACGCTTGCCCAAGGGCAAGTCGCCCATGACCAGCAGCAGGACCTGGACAAAACGCGGGTCCTGCGCACAGCGTTCGATCTCCGCGACCGCCTTCTCCACGCTCTGCAGGGACACCACGATCGAGCCGCGCAGCCGGGGCTCGCGGTCGAGCCATTCCGTCGTCAGCCAGTCGTTCAGCGCCCGGCAGAAGGCGTCCGCCATGTCCTCGGAAAACACCATCTGTACGCCGTAGAGCGGGTTGCAGATCGCGTGGCCGACATGGAAGCGATCGAGCGCCTGCGCCCGCATGTCATCAAGGTTCGATCCCGGCTTGCCCTGCGCCGGGCGCCAGTCGGGACGTGAGGCGATCGGCGAGCAGGTCGGGTAGGATTGCGAGACCAGGTCGGTCATGCCGCGCGTCGTCACCTGGTCGCGCCAGTAGTCGTTCAGATAGGGCAGCAGGCTGGTCAGGTGGGGCACGGCCGGATGCACGTCGCAATCCACGCCGCCCGCGATCGGTGCCGTCATGCGTTTCCTCGTCCGGGCGCTTGACCGCGCCGCTTGTGGCCGCATTGAAGCAGCCCGGCGGCCGGCCCGCAACTCGGCAGGAGGGGCAATCGACGGATGTCCGCGGAGGATCTGCCATGCGCGCAAGCATCGCCTGCCCGGCGGCCCGGGGCAGTTCAGTAAGCGGCAAACGCCCGCGCGACCGAGTGCGCCGGCTTTCCCATCTCAGGCCACGGCGGCTCGCTGCTCATCCTGGATGAACAGCGCGGCGATCTGCGAAGCCGGCACCGGCCGGCTGAAATAGAAGCCCTGCGCTTCGGTGCAGCCTTGCTCCCGCAATTCGTCCAGTTGCTGCTCGGTCTCGACACCTTCAGCCGTCGTCCGCATGCCGAGGCTGGCGCCGAGCCCGGTGATGGCGCGCACGATGGAGACGCAATCCTCGCGGCTCGACATGTCGCGAATGAAGGATTGATCGATCTTGATCTTGTCGAAGGGAAAGCTGCGCAGGTAGCCCAGCGAGGAGTATCCGGTGCCGAAATCGTCCATCGAGATCCTGACGCCGAGGTCCTTGATCTGATGCAGCATCGCAATGTTCTTCTCCGAATCCTTGAGAAGAACTGATTCGGTGACCTCGAGTTCGAGCCGATGCGGCGAAAGACCTGAGGTCGCGAGCGCGAGAACCACCGTGCTTGCGAGGTTGGAGCGGAACTGGACCGGAGAAATGTTCACCGCAATCCTGGTATCGCCGGGCCATTTCGCCGCGTCCCTGCAGGCCTGCTTCAGGATCCACTCACCGAGCAGCACGATGATGCCGGTTTCTTCCGCCACCGGTATGAAATCGTTGGGCGGCACCATCCCGCGCAGGGGACTGCGCCAGCGCGCCAGCGCCTCGAAGCCGGAGATCTTTCCGGTCTCGATGTTGATGAGGGGCTGATAGTGAACTTCGAACTCGCCGCGCGCCAGACCGGCCCGCAGTTCCAACTCGAATGCGCGGCGGGTCTGCGCCCGCAGATCCATGCTCAGCTCGAAGAATTTGTAGTTTCCGCGGCCGTCCTCCTTCGCCCGATAGAGCGCGAGATCCGCGTTCTTCAACAGGTCGTCCGGTCCCTGGCCATCACCGGGCAGCATTGCGATTCCGACGCTGGCGCCAATTCCGATCTGATGCTCGTCGATATAGTAGGGCGCGCCGACCGCCTCGATCACGCGATGAGCGAGGTTTGCGGCCTGTTCCGGCGTGGCAATGCCGATCTGGAGGATCGCGAATTCGTCGCCGCCGAGCCTTGCGATGGTGTCATCCTCACCGACACATGTCAGCAGCCGGTCGGTCACCTCGCGCAGCAAGGCGTCGCCGATGGGATGACCGAGCGTATCGTTGACATTCTTGAACTGGTCGAGATCGATGCAGTGCACCGCCAGCAGATGCCCCTCGTCGGCTTCCGTCACCGCATTGTTCAGGCTTTCGCGCAGCAGCACGCGATTCGGCAGGTTGGTGAGCGCATCATGCTTGGCCATGTGCGCGATCTTGGCTTCGACACGGCGCCGCTCGGTGATGTCCTCGTGGATGGCGACCCAGCCTCCCGTGCTCAGGGGCTGACGCAGGATGCGGATCATCTTGCCGTTGGCCAGTTCGACTGTCGCATCCGAACCGCGCAGTCCCTCGAAGGAGTTCTGCGCTCCCTTCACGAACAGCGCGGGGTCCCCATAATGACTGCCCTGGGCGATGCGCATATCGACGATCTGCTTCAGCATGACGCCGGGGCGGATCTCCTCGGGCGGCAGGCTGTAGATCTCCGCATAGGCCCGGTTACTGATGATCAGGCGCTGGCCGCCGTCATACATGCTGACGCCGAGCGACAGGCTGGTCAGCGCCGTCTCGAGGCGCTCCGCCTGCTGCGCGATCTCGACGTCGGACGCCTCGATCAGCTTCTGCCGTGCCTGCATCAGTTCGCGCATCATGTGATTGAAGGATCGCGCCAGCTCGCCGAACTCGTCGGGGGATTCGCAGATGGCGGCGTCGTGCAGTTCATCGAGATCGCCGCTGCGGCCGACGTCCGACACATGCGAGGTCAGCGCGGTGAGCGGCCTGACGATGCCCCGCATCAGCAGCCACGCCGCCGCGGCGGCCGAACCGGTGGCAAGGAGAATCAACAGCGCAAGAAGGAACTGGCCCTGCCCGAGGTTCGCCATGGCGAGGCCCTTGAAGGTCTGATTGAGACTGTCGACCTCTGCCTCGAGGCTCGTCAGCTCGGCGACGTACGCATTTTGCGCCGAGGTCAGACGGACGGTTTCGCGCGTCAGTTCGTCGGCACCCTTGAGCGCGTCCTGACGCGCGGCGACAAGGCCCTGCGCATCCAGCAACAGCGCTGACAGCTGATCTATTTTCTCGCCGGGCAGCATCGACGCAGCATCCCGTTCGGCGAGCTGGAGCCGGCCCAGGAGAATGCGATGGGCCCCCTTCAGCGCGCCCAGGAACTCCCGGATATCGCTTGTCGCGCGATCAACCACGGCTTGATCGCCGGTCAGAACTATCAGGCGCGCCTGTTCATACAACTGGCCGACGATCTTCGTGGCCCTGTAGGCAGTTTCGAGCGCCACGAAATCTTGCGTCGCCGTCTGCTCCATCATGGCGCCAAGCGCATTGACGGTGGCGGCTCCGGTTTGCACCTGAACCTTGGCCTTCTCCGCGGTCTCCGCAATTCTTGTTTCGACGATCGCGGTCATGCCGCGCAAGGCCTTGGTGAGGCCGGACAGGTCGCGGTCGACCGACGCCGCCCTCTCGCGCGTTACGGCGTCGGAGCGATCCGCCGCATCGGACAGCTGCACGATCCTGCGCGACGTCTCGACATAGGCACGTTCGCTGGCCTCGATCTGATCCAGCAGCGGCACGATTCCGGGGACGTCCGCATGCCTGCGCATCGAACGGAATCTGGCCTGCGCCCCCTGGTGCAGATACTCGATCGCGCGCAGCGCCTCCTCGTCGGTCGAAGCCTTACGGACCCGCCCAACAACGATGGCTCGCACGCGGATCGCGTCGCTGAGCAGGCGGAGACTGTCGGTCAGCAGAGGCGATGTCGTATCGGCAACGATGCCGACCGAACTCGAGATGCGGATAATCGAGTAGTAGCCGACACCCGCCGCCAGAATGGCCAACAGCGCGACGAGCCCGAGCGAGGCTGACAGCTTGTAACCGACGGTCGACTTCCATCCGGAGTAGACCAGAGCCGGTCGCATGAGGTGGGCCAGGATGTTCCCCGCGCGACGCGCCGCCCGCCGTGCTCGACGAAGAATCGCGTTGTGAGGGCTTCTGGTCACGGCTGTGTCCGGATCGCTACTGTGTCGCGGACTGCGCGCGAAAGACCTGAACCCGATGGTTGGCCGGATCGGCGACGTCAATCAGACCGCTCGCCCTGTCGACGGCGGCGCCATGCGGTTTCCAGCCTGCGTTCGCTACATGGGCGAATTGCGGCGCTTCCGCGCGAGCGGCCACGTCAGCGCTCGCGGCCAATGCAAGGGTGTTTCGGAGACGCACGACAATCTGCATTTTTGTGAGAACTGCTTCGACACGGCCCGGGACGGCACGGCCCCATTGCACGCTATGAAACAGGCTTGAAGATTCCCCTAACATCGCAAATGCGAATTAGTCCTGTATTTTATCGGCTTCCTGCTCGCAAAGCTGGTGGAGGCGCATGCTGCAATCTGCGACTGTCCACCTGCATCAGGCCCTGCCGACGCAATCGCCGATCGCGCGAGGGCCGTCACCGGCTCGGCAACAGGCATGATGCCGTGATAGAGACGGCAACAAGCGGGAGGCGCACATGATTCGAACCGGATTTGCTGCCGTTGCCACCATGGCCTTGCTGGCCAGCGCCGCGACAGCGCAGCAGCCAGCCGCGGCACCGCCAGCACCGCCGGATTTCTCCAAGGTCGAAATCAAGACCACCGATCTCGGCGACAACGTCTACATGCTCGAAGGCCAGGGCGGGAACGTCACCGTGGCGATCGCCGGGGACGGCATCATCATGGTGGACAGCCAATTCGCGCCGCTGCACGACAAGATCAAGGCCGCGATCGCAGTGGTCTCGAACCTGCCGGTCAAATATCTCGTCGACACCCATTTTCACGGCGACCACACCGGCGGCAACGAGGCCTTTGCCCGGGACGGCGCGACCGTCGTCTCCGAGATCAATGTCAGGACCAGGCTGGCGGCAGGCACGACCAACGGCCTGACCGGCGTCAAGACGCCACCGCTGCCGGACGCAGCACTGCCGGCCAAGACCTACACCGGGGCGTTCAAGATCAGGCTCAGCGGCCGGGTCGCCGATCTCCGCCACATCGCCAATGCGCACACCGACGGCGATACCTACGTCTGGTTCAAGACCGCGAACGTGCTGGCCACCGGCGATACCTTCACCAACGGCCGCTATCCCAATATCGACTTCGCCAATGGCGGCAACATCAAGGGCATGATCGCCGCGGCGGATGCCTATCTCAAGCTCGTCAACGACAAGAGCCGGATCGTGCCGGGCCATGGCCCGATCGCCGACAAGGCGGCGCTCGTGAGCTACCGGGCGATGCTGGTGGCCGCGCGCGACCGCATGGCGAAACTGGTCAAGGACGGCAAGAGCGAGGACGACGTGATCGCGGCGAAACCCTTTGCCGACCTCGATGCAAAATGGGCCCCGACCGAGCTTGCGGCTGGGAATTTCATCCGTGTGGTCTATCATTCGCTCGCCGACAAACCGGATGAGAAGAAGCCGTTGTTGAAGCGCATCTTCCGGAGGAGCTAAGTCAGTGCAGGACCTCGTCGCAATCGCCGAACGGATCGCCCCCATACTGGTGGCGCGCAAGCAGACCATCGCGGTCGCGGAATCCTCCACGGGCGGCCTGATCTCGGCGGCGCTGCTCGCGGTGCCCGGCGCATCCGCCTATTTCAAGGGGTCCGCCGTGGTCTATACCCGCGAGGCCCGGCGGATCCTGATGGACATTCCGGACGACGCCATGAAGGGCATCCGCTCGGCCTCGGAAGCCTATGCGCGATTGCTCGCCAACCAGATCCGCACGCGCTTTTCCACCGACTGGGGCGTCTCGGAAACCGGCGCCACCGGGCCGACCGGCAACCGCTACGGCGACGCCGCCGGCCATAGCTGCATGGCGGTCGCGGGAAACGAGACGGTGGCGATTACGCTGGAGACCGGAAGCGCAGACCGACTCGGCAATATGCATGTGTTCGCGGCGACGGCGCTGGATTTGCTGCTGAAGGAATTGTCGCGGTGACAGTCGTCGTCCCGGCCTAGTGCGCAATTGCGCACGGGGGGCCGGGACCCATACGCCGCGGCCCTCGTTTGAAGGAACGCGGTTCGCGCCCTTTCGCGCCACATCAACAATTGTGGTTGTGGGTCCCGGCCTTCGCCGGGACGACGTAATGCAGGCTCCGTCATTCCGGGATGGTCCGAAGGACCAGACCCGGAATCTCGAGATTCCGGGTTCGATGCTTCGCATCGCCCCGGAATGACGGCCTGGATGGATTTGCGGTTCGTGAGACAGCGCATAGCCGTCACTTCTCCCGGAACGCTCGCATCAGCTGGTCGTGCAGCGGCTTCATCAGGTAGGACATCATAGTGCGGTCGCCGGTCTGCACGAAGGCCTCAACCGGCATGCCCGGGATCAGCTTGGCCGCGTCGAGGCGGGCGATCTCTTCCGACGGCATGGTGACGCGGATGGTATAATAGCTCTGCCCGGTGCGTTGGTCCGTGGTGACGTCGGGCGAGACCCGGCTGACGACCCCGTTCAGTTCTGGCGTGGTGCGCTGGTTCAAGGCAGACAGCCGCAGCAACGTCTTCTGGCCGACCTGCAGCTTGTCGATGTCCTGCGGATTGACCTTGGCCTCGACCTGCAGGTCATCGGACTGCGGAACGATCAGCATGATGGCGTCGCCGGCCGTGATCACCCCGCCCACGGTATGCACCGTGGACTGCAGCACCATGCCGTCCTGCGGCGCCCGGATGTCGACCCTGCGCAGCTGGTCTTCCGCGGTCACCTTGCGCTCGACGAATTCCCCGATCTTGTCGTTGGTTTCGCGCAGGTCCTTGGAGACCTCGCTGACCATGTCCTTGTCGACCTGGATGATCTGCAGTTCGGTCTCGCTGATCTTGCCCTTGGCCTGCGCCCGCGAGGCGATGTATTGCGCGCGCTCGCCGTTGAGTCTTGCGGCATCGCGCTCCAGCGTGGTCAGGCGTGAAATCTGCACCAGATGCTGGTCATAGAGCTGGCGCACACCTTCCAGCTCCTTCTCGACCAGCGCGATTTCCTGGTCCTTGGCCTTCTCCTGCGCGGCGAGGCCGGCGATCTCCTCGTTCAACTGGGTGACCCGCTCGCGCAATTGCGCCTTCTGCCCGGCGCGGCCATTGACGCGGACATCGAACAATTTCATTTCGCTGCGCATCAGATTGTTGACGTCGGGGTCGTTGGTCCGGTCGAGGACCTGCATCGGAAAGTTGATGTGGTCGATGCCGCGCTGTTCGGCCTCCAGCCGCGCCGCCCGCGCATAGGCCGCATCGAGGTTCTTGGTGACGATGGCGAGACTGGCCCGGGTCACGGTATCGTCGAGACGCACCAGGATGTCGCCGGCCTTGACGCGATCGCCGTCGCGCGCGCGCACCTCGCCGACCACCCCTCCGGTCGGATGCTGGACCTTCTTGACGTTGGATTCGACCACGATCTGCCCCGGAGCGATCAGGGCGCCCGAAATCTGCTGCGTCGAGGCCCAGCCGCCGAGACCTCCGGCGAGCAGGCCGACCACCGACAAACCGATGATCAGATGCAGCCGGATGGATTCCCGCACGCCCAAACTCGTTGCGCCAGCTTTCGTGGCCCCGACGGTCCTGGCATCAAGGCTCCCGGCAGCGACGTCCTTGGTGCCGCCATTCGTGACGCCAGCGATCGAGGCGCCGAAAGCGTCCAGGATCCTGGCACCCATGTTCCTGATGTCCATGGCCTTGCCGCTGCTCATGACTTGGCCCCTCCGGCCTCGGAGACGACCTTGATCGGCGACGGCGGCACGACGCGCGGCTGCAGCACCTGCGCCAGCACCGTCTCCTTCGGCCCGAAGGCCTGCATCCGGCCATCCTTGAGCACGAGGATCTGGTCGACGCCCTCGATGCCGATCGGCCGGTGCGCGACGACCACGACGATGGCGCCCCGTTCGCGCGCGCCGCGAACTGCCCGCGTCAGCGCCTCGTCGCCCTCGGTGTCGAGATTGGAATTGGGCTCGTCGAGCACGATCAGGAAGGGATTGCCGTAAAGCGCCCGCGCCAGCGCCACCCGCTGCGCCTGGCCGGCGGAGAGCGCATGGCCCTGCTCGCCGACCTCGGTGTTGTAGCCGTCCCGCATCTTGATGATCAGGTCGTGGACGCCGGCCTCCTTGGCCGCCGCGATGATGCCGTCAGAGGGGGCATCGGGGTCGAACCGGCAGATGTTCTGCGCAACCGTTCCTGCGAACAGCTCGACATCCTGTGGCAGGTACCCGATGTGGCGACCAAGCACGTCGGATGACCATTGATCCAGCGCCGCGCCGTCAAGCCGTACCTTGCCGCGGACCGGCTGCCATACTCCGACCAGCGCGCGGATGAGCGACGACTTGCCCGATCCGCTCGGCCCGATCACGCCGAGGCCGTTGCCGGCCGACAGCGCGAAGTTGACATCCTGGACAATGACCTTCTGGTCGCCCGGCGGCACGATGCTGACGCCCTCGACCGCCAGCCGGCTCGTGGGGGCCTGCAGCAAGGTTTGTTGCGGCCGCGGCGGCATTTGTTCGAGCAGGCGGCTGAGCCGTTGCCAGCTCTGCCGCGCAGCAACGAAGCCTTTCCAATGGGCGATCGCCAGGTCGACCGGCGCCAGCGCCCGCGCGCTCAGAATCGAGCTCGCGATGATGATGCCCGCCGTGGCCTCCTGGTGGATGACGAGATAGGCGCCGACCGCGAGCACCGCCGATTGCAGCATCATGCGCATCACCTTGGCGATCGCACCCAGGCCGCTGGCGACGTCGCTGGCGCGCTGGTTGCCCGCGAGATATTTCTCGTTGGCCTCGCTCCAGCGCCTGGTCAGCCGCGCCGCCATGCCCATGGCCACCAGAACTTCGGCGTTGCGCCGGCTGGAGGCGGCGAAATCGTTGCGACGCGCCGCAAGCCCCATCGCCTCGCGCGCCGGATCGCGCGTCAGATGCTCGGTGATCAGGGTGAGCGCCACCAGGATGACCGCGCCGACCAGCGCGGTCACGCCGATCATGACGTGGAAGGCGAAGCAGATCGCGAGATACAGCGGCAGCCACGGCAGATCGAAGAATGCGCTCGGCCCCATGCCGCCGAGAAAGGCGCGGATATTGTCGAGATCGCGCAGCGGCTGCAGGCCCTCATTGCGTCCGCCGACGACCAGCGGCAGCCGCACGACGGTATCGAACACCCGGGCATTCAGCGCCTCGTCCAGCGCCGTCCCGACGCGCCCGAGGATTCGGCCGCGGATCAGGTCGAGCACACCTTGGGCGGCGTAGAGGCCGGCGGCGAGAATGACGAGGCCGATCAGGGTCGGCACGCTGCGGCTGGGAAGCACCCGGTCGTAGACCTCCAGCATGAAGATCGAGCCGGTCAGATAGAGCAGGTTGATGATGCAGCTCATCACGCCGACGCCAATGAAGGCGTGGCGGCAGGCGCGGAGCGCCTCGCCGAGTTCGGAACGCCGGACACCGGAAACGGCCATCAATCCTCAAGCTCTTGAAAAAGGCGCCCGACAGCCCCGGATCCAGATCACGATCCGGGACGCTATGGCGCAGAAATATAATGAATTTCGCTACAATCGTCCAATGAGGATGGATTATCCCAAAGAGCCGTCGGAGGCGAGCGCTGGCGCGCCTCCGACGGCCATCGTTGACGCAAGCGTCGTAAACGGCAGGTTTACGTCCATCCCCTCGGTTGGTGCCCCCTTACAGCCGGCCGCCATTGCGGAGCAGCCGCACCACCAGCAGCAGGATGATCGCGCCGATCATGGAATAGATGATTTCCGAGATCAGGCCGGAGCCAAGGTGAATGCCCAGCCTGGGAAACAACAGGCTTGCGACGAATGCGCCGGCGATGCCGACGAGGATATCGCCGATGATGCCAAAGCCCGTCCCACGCACGATTTGGCCGGCCAGCCAGCCCGCCACCAGCCCGACGAACAAAATGACCAGAAGAGATTGATTGGACAAATACATGTTTTCCCCCGATTGGCGCGCCATCCCGGCACGGCAGGACCGATCCTACGACCGTCAACGTCCCGGGCGAACGCAGGTTTCCGTCCCCGCACAGCTTTGTCGCCGACCGTTACGTCAGGGCCACAGTTTCCGAACGCTCCGCCAGGATGCATCTTGCGGTTCGCTCAGGTCCGAGCCGGACATTGGGCGGCAGGGCTTCGGTGCAGCGGGATTCCGCATTGCCGCAGCGCGGCGCGAAAGAGCAGCTCACGGGCGGCCTGTCGAGCGAGGGCGGCGTTCCCGGGATTGTCTCCAGCCGTGCACCGCGCTTCGCGCCGTGAACCGTGGATGCCAGCAGCCCGCGCGCATAGGGATGCACCGGCGCGCGCACGATCTCGCGCAGGCTGCCCTGCTCCATGATCTGGCCGGCATACATCACCGCGACGCGATCACAGATTTCGATGGCAACCCCGATGTCGTGGGTGACGAAGACCACCGACATGCCGAACTCACGCTGCAGTTCGCGCAGCAACAGCAGGATCTGGATCTGCACCGTGGCATCCAGCGCGGTGGTCGGCTCGTCCGCGAGCAGGATTTTCGGTCGACACGCCAAAGCGAGCGCGATCATGGCGCGCTGGCGCATGCCGCCGGACATTTCATGGGGATAGGCATCGAGCCTGCGTTTGGCCGAGGGGATGCGGACCACCTCCAGCATCTCCAGCGCCCGCGCACGCCCCTCGGCGTGGCTCTTGCCTTCATGACGCATCACGGTTTCGGCGATCTGCGCCCCGATCGTATAGACCGGATCGAGCGCCAGCCCCGGTTCCTGGAAGATCATCGAGACGGTCTGGCCGCGGAAGGCGGACAATTCATCGTCGTCGAGCGCGAGCACGTCGCGCCCGAGGACCTTGATGCCGCCGGTGATCTGCGTGCGCTTCCTGGGCAGCAGCCGCATCAACGCGCGCAAGGTGACGCTCTTGCCCGACCCGGATTCGCCGAGCAGACCGAGCACCTCGCCCTCGCCGAGCGAAAAGCTGAGATCGTTCACGGCATGGACCGTGCGCTCGCCGCGGAAGCTGATGTTGAGAGCGTTGACCTCGACCAGAGCCGTCATGGCAACTTTGGCACCCTGTCGTGGAAGTCGGTGGCGCGCTGGAACGCGGCGCCGATGGTGAGCAGCGTCGATTCGTCGAAAGAGCGGCCGATCAGCTGCATGCCGACCGGAACGCCGCCTGCCGTGAAGCCGCAGGGAATGGCGAGTGCCGGCAGGCCGAGATAGTTGACCGGGCGGGTAAACCGCGTCAGCCGCTGGATCACGCTTTCCGCATTCGGGGCATTGCGGACATCGCTCTCGGCGAGGGTGGGCGCCGGAACCGGCGCCACCGGTGCGATCACGGCATCGACGCCGGCCGTTGCCGCGATATGGGCCGTCAGCGCCGCCCCGCGCCAACGCAGCGCCTCGAGATAGCTGACGCCGGGCACCGCCAGCCCGTTCTGCAGCCGCATCAGGACTTGCGAGCCATAATCCTGCGGCCGCTCGATCAGCCAGCGCTTGTGGAAAGCGGCCGCCTCCACCGCGAGCACGAGCTGGCAGGCGGAGGACAGCTGGCGCTGGTCGGGCAATTCGACCTTGACGATGTCAGCGCCCTCACGCTTCAGCACGGCGATCGTTTCATCAAGGACACGCGACACCTCGGGATCGAGATCATCGACGTAGAAGGCCGAGGGCACGCCGATACGCAGGCCCGTCAGCGAGGCGCGCGTCGCCTCCATATAATCCGGCACGGGCCCGCCGACCGTGGTCGGATCTTCGGGATCGGCCCCAGCTATCAGCCCCAGCAGCAGCGCGCAGTCCTCCGCCGTCCGCGCCAGTGGTCCGACGGTGTCGAACGATTGCGATAACGGCATCGCCCCGGCGCGGCTGACCAGCCCGCAGGTGGTCTTCAGTCCGGTGACGCCGCAGAAATTCGCAGGGTTGCGGATCGAACCGCCGGTGTCGGAGCCGAGCGCGGCGAAGGTCAGCCGCGCGCCGACCGCGGAGCCCGAGCCGGAGGACGATCCGCCGGTGACGTGATCCAGCACGAAGGGATTGTGCACCGGGCCGTAATGGCTGTTGTGACCGGTCGGGCCGTAGGCGAATTCAGCCATCTGCAGGCTGCCGAGCCGGATCTGGCCGGCATCCTTGAGGCGCTGCAGTGCAGTCGAGGTGGTGGTGGCGACGTAATCGCGCCGGATCAGCGAACCGCAGGTGACCACCTTGCCCGCCTCGTAATACATGTCCTTGTGCGCCAGCGGCACGCCGTGGAGCGGCCCGCGAACATCGCCCTTCGCCAGCGCAGCGTCCGCAGCATCCGCCGCCTGCAGGGCCTCGTCCGCCTCGATGGCCATGAAGGCGTTGAGATGCGGCTGCCACTGCGCGATGCGCTGCAGACAGGCGCGTGTCACCTCGTGCGACGAAACCTTCTTCTCCGCGATCGCCTTGGCGACCGCGGTGAGCGTCATCAGGGCCGGCTCGGTGCTCATCGGGAAACCCTGGTGGCTTGCGTGAACTGGAACGTCGCAGGCTCGAGATCGAACGGCAAGGTGCCGGCAACCGCCGCAAAGCCCTCGAAGGCCGGCCCGATCGAATTGGCGATGCGTTCGGCGACCTCGGCGCTGACGGGCATGCCCGCCACATCGGCCATCGCCTTGATTTGTTTCGAGTCGGGTTTGCTCATGCGCTTCCTCAATCGGTTTCTGGCTTCACCGGCGCCTGGCTGTGGCCCGACCCCGGGACCGCCATATAGCACGCCGCCTCATGGCCCAGTGTAGCGAGAGAGGTGAGTTTTGGCGCGGCCTTTGCGCAGAGCGGTTCGGCAAACGGACAGCGGGTATGAAACCGGCAGCCCGGCGGCGGATCGATCGGATTGGGCGGATCGCCCGTGATCGGCGGCGTCTCGGTGCGCCGGTCCGGATCGGAAGACGGCATCGCCGCCAGCAGCGCCCTCGTGTAGGGATGCGCCGGCGCGTCCCACACCGCGTCGACCGGACCGAGTTCGACCACCTCGCCGAGATACATCACCAGCACGCGGTCAGAGATGTAACGCACGACGTTGAGGTCGTGGCTGATGAACAGATAGGTCAGGCCGAATTCGTGCTTGAGGTCGGCCAACAGGTTGAGCACCTGCGCCTCGACCGACTTGTCGAGCGCCGAGACCGCCTCATCGAGAATGACGAGCCGCGGCGACAGCGCCAGCGCGCGCGCGATGTTGACGCGCTGGCGCTGGCCGCCGGAAATCTCGTGCGGATAGCGGTTGGCGAAGTATTCCGGACGCAGGCCGACCTTGCCGAGCAGTTCGCGCGCCAGGGCGCGGGCGGCCGGATCGCGCATGCCGTGGACCTTGGGCCCGAACGCGATCGACTCCTCGATGGTGAGGCGCGGATTGAGCGAGGCGTAGCTGTCCTGGAACACCATCTGCATGCCGCGACGAAGCTCGCGCAACGACAGCGCGTGGCCGACCTGCATGCCGTCATAGATGATGTCGCCGGCATCGCGCGCCATCAGATGCATCAGGAGGCGCGCGGTGGTGGATTTGCCGCAGCCGGATTCGCCGACGATGCCGACGGTCTCGCCCTTGAGGATCGCAAACGACACATTGTCGACCGCGCGCACGGTCTTGCGGGCGGCAAACAGCCCGCCGCGCACCGGGAAATGTTTTGTCAATCCGTCGACGCGCAGCAAAGGCTGGGCGGCACCGCCGAGATCCTCGACCGGCTTCAGCATCGCGATCGGATCCAGCACGCTCATCGCATCAGTTCCGGATGTCCATGGCACTGCGCAGGCCATCACTGAGCAGGTTGAAGCCAATCGAGACCGCGAAGATCATCGCGCCGGGCAGCGCCGCCACCCAGGGATTGACGTAGATCGCGGTGCGCAGCGTATTGAGCATCAATCCCCATTCCGGCTCCGGCGGCTTGGTGCCGAGGCCGAGAAACGACAGCCCGGCGGCGAGAATCATCGACACCGAGATCAGGCCGGTGGCGTAGACGAAGATCGGCCCCAGCACGTTGCCGAGCATGTGCACGCGCATGATGGTGAAGGGTCCGGCGCCGGAAGCGCGTGCCGCCTCCACGAAATCCATGTTGCGCACACCGGTGGTGACGCTCTCCGCGACACGCGTGATCTGCGGGACGAACACGATGGTCAGCGAGACGATGGAATTGACAATGCCGGCGCCGAGCGCGCCGGAAATCGCGATCGCGAGCAGCACCGACGGGAAGGCGTAGAACACGTCGATCGTGCGCATGATCGCGGTATTGATCCTGCCGCCGACATAACCCGCGATCAGGCCGAGCATGGTGCCGATGCCGAAGGCCAGGATCACGGGCAGAATGCCGATCACCAGCGACAACCGCCCGCCATAGATCAGGCGCGCCAGCATGTCGCGGCCGAGTTCGTCGGTGCCGAGCGGATAGCCCGCGGTGCCGATATGCTTGAGCCTCCTGATCATCGAGCCCTGATAGGGATCGGCGAGCCCGAGCCAGGGCGCCACCAGCGCAGAGAGAAAGATCAGAAGCAGCACAGCTGCGCAGGCCATGCTGACCTTGTCGCGCAGCAGGCGGCGGCCGACGGTGGCCCAATAGCCGCGCGCCTTTGTCACCGGCGCGGCTTGCAGCGATGCATCCGATAGTGTGCTGACGGGGCTACCGGTCATTTTCAGGCCCGCTTGATGCGCGGATCGATCGCGGCCTGCGCGATATCGACCAACAGATTGAGAGCCACGAAGAACAGCGCCAGCACCAGGATCGTGCCCTGCAACAGCGGCAGGTCGCGCTGGAAGATCGCGGAATTGAGCAGGAGGCCGGAGCCCGGCCAGGAAAATACCGTCTCGATCAGGATCGAGCCGCCGAGCATGTAACCCAACTGCAGTCCCATCACCGCGAGCGCGGTCGGCGCCGCATTCTTGATGACATGGCGGAACACGTCGGTCTCGCGCAGGCCCTTGGCGCGCAGCGCCTCGACGAAATCCTGGCTCAGGATATCGCCGGTCAGCGCCCGCACCGTGCGCGTGATGATGCCCATCGGAATGACCGCCGTCGTGATCGCGGGCAGCACCAGAAAGCGTAAATGCGCCCAGTCCCAGCTCCAGGCACTGGAGCCGCCCGGGCCGGCGCCGACGGCGGGCAGCCAGTTCAGCTCGACGGAAAAGATGATGACCAGGACCATGCCGAGCCAGTAATGCGGCACCGAGACGCCGGCGATGGCGATCGAGGTCGCAACCTTGTCGACCCAGGTATCGCGGAAGTAGCCGGCGATCAGGCCAAGCAGCAATCCGAGGGTGAAGCCGATCATGGCAGCCGCAAGCGCCAAAGTCACGGTGTTGCCGACCGCCCGCAGCACCTCCGACAGCACCGGTCTTCCGGTGGCGATGGAATGGCCGAGATCGCCGTTGACGGCGCGCCACAGCCACAGCCCGAACTGCACCGGCAGCGGCCGGTCGAAGCCGTAGGCCGCGCGCAATTGCGCCGCGAGTTCCTGCGAGGCGTCCGCCGGCAGCACGGCGACCAGCGGGTCACCCGGCGTGATGTGCACGAGCAGGAAGCACACCAGCGCCACGCTGACGACGATGGGAACCACGTAGACGATGCGCCTGATGATGTAGAGGAGCACGGATGACCTTCAGTGAGTGGCAGCAACTCGCTTACAATGATGCGAACCTGGATTTTGCGTCGTCATGCCCGGGCTTAACCCCCAGCATCCAGGCCTCTCCTGCTTCGTCATTCCGGGATGGCGCGCAAGCGCCAGACCCGGAATCTCGAGATTCCGGGTTCGATGCTACGCATCGCCCCGGAATGACCGGGTTAGGCGGGTCAAGCCCGGCCACGACGAGGAAAGAGTATCAACCGCTCACGGCGCGATCGAAATCGGCGAGAAGTCGACGAACCAGCTCTTCGGCTGGACAAAGCCCTTCACCTTTGCGCTCATCGCGCGCGGCGCCACGTCGTGCGCGACATAGAGGAAGGCCGCATCATCGACGGAGGCCGCATGCAGTTCGGCGAGGGCCGCATCGCGCGCGGCGGGATCGAAGGTCTGGCGCGCCTTGGTGACGAGTTCGTCGAATTTCGGATTATTGATATAACCCCAATTGTTCGACACCGGCGGCGCCATCGACGACTGCAGAAAGCGCACCAGCGCAAAGAACGGGTCCATCGCCGCATAGGTCACGTTGGTGGCGTTGGCGCCGTTGGCCGATGCATCCTTGGTACCGCGACGCCAGTTGGTGAACAGCGTGTTCCACTCGATGACGTCGAGCTGCACGTCGAAATAACATTCGGCCAGCGCCTGCTGCAGATATTCGTTCATCGGCAGCGGCAGCATCTGGCCCGAACCCGATGCCGAGGTCTGCACCTTGACCGCGAGATGCTTGCTCGGGCCGAAGCCCGCCTCCTGCATCAGCTTCTGCGCCGCCGGCTTGTCATATTTGATCTCGAAGCCCGGCTTTCCGCGCCAGGGGTGGCCCGGTTCGAAGGTGCCGGTGGCCGGCACCATCAGCCCTGCCAGCAGGCCGTCCTTCAGGCCCTCGCGGTCGACGCAGAGATTGGCCGCCTTGCGGACGCGGATGTCGTTCCAGGGCGAGCCCTCGACGCGGGAGAACTGCCAGGGCCAGACATGCGGCTCTTCATTGGCGGTGAGCACGAAACCGCGCTGCTTGATCTCGGCGACGGCGTCAGGTGCCGGCGCCTCGACCCAGTCGACCTGTCCGGACAACAGCGCCGCGGTGCGGGCGTTGGCCTCCGGCATCGGCAGCAGCACCATCCTGTCGACCCTGGGAACGCGCGCCTTGTCCCAGTAATTCTCATTCTTCACGAGTTCTAGCCGCTCGCGCGGCGTGAAACTCGCCATCTTCCACGGCCCGGTGCCCGAGGCTTCCTTGGCAAACGCCGCCCATGCTGCCTGCGATTTCGCCTTGGCATCGGCGCCCTCGGCCGCGTCGAACAGCTTCTGCCACTTCGAAGGACTCGCCATGAATAGATTGGTGAGGTTGATCGGCAGGAAGCTGTCGGGCTCCTTGGTGACGAGTTCGATCGTCATGTCGTCGATCTTGCGCGCGGACGCGAGCGTCGGCATGCGCGACGCCGTCACGCCGACCTGGCTGGGGTCGAACTGCGGCGCCTCCTTGTTCAGGACTTTCTCGACGTTCCACACCACGGCATCGGCATTGAACGGCGAGCCGTCATGAAAGGTCACGCCGGGACGCAGCTTGAAGGTCCATTTGGTCTTGTCTGAAACGTCAACCTTCCACTCGGTCGCGAGCCCCGGGATCATCACACTCGCCTTGTCGGCCGAGGACAGATCCCACATCGTCAGAGCGTCATACATCGTGAGGCCGGTGAAACGGTTGCCCTCGAAGCCCTGGTCGGGCTGGCCCAGCGTGCGCGGAATGTCGGCCGCCGTCATGCCGATGCGCAGCACCGTCTCGGCGCCGGCCATGGTTGGCATCATCAACGCCATCGCCAGCAGCGCAGCCGTCGTTGTCCTCGACTTTTTGAAACGCATTCCAACAACCCTTCTGATCTTCACGTGACTATTTCTTGAGCAGATTTATGCAATGCCCGTGCCAACGGAGATGGATCTTCGCCTTGTAACCCTCGACGGGGTCGTTTCTTCCTCGTCTGTGCCGTCGTGCGAAAGAAATGCCTATTCTGGCATCAAGCTTGCAAGTTCGACTCCCAATAACCACGGAGTTTCGTTCATGCGCATTCGCGTTTCGATGCTGACCGCCCTGCTGATGATCGCCCTGTCGCCGATATCGGCGCGCGCCGAAACCATCGTGCGCTACGGCATTTCGATGGCGGACATCCCGCTGACGACGGGACAACCGGATCGCGGCGCCGGCGCTTACCAGTTCTCGGCCTATACGATCTATGATCCGCTGGTGGCGTGGGAGATGGACGTGGCCGACCGGCCGGGCAAGCTGATGCCCGGCCTCGCCACCGAATGGAAGGTCGACGACACCGACAAGACCAAGTGGCGTTTTACCTTGCGCAAGGGCGTCAAGTTTCATGATGGCAGCGATTTCAACGCCGATGCGGTGATCTGGAATCTGGACAAGGTGCTGAACGATAAGGCAGCGCAGTTCGACAAGCGGCAGAGCGCACAGGTCAAGACCCGCCTGCCCTCGGTCGCGAGCTATGCCAGGATCGACGAGTCGACCGTCGAGATCACCACCAAGACGGTGGACTCCTTCTTTCCCTATCAGATGCTCTGGTTTCTGGTGTCGAGCCCGGCACAATACGACAAGCTCGGCAAGGACTGGGACAAGTTCGCCAGCCAGCCATCCGGCACCGGACCGTTCAAGCTCACCAAGCTGGTGCCGCGCGAACTCGCCGAACTGACGAAAAATCCGGACTACTGGAACAAGAACCGCATTCCGAAGGCCGACAAGATCGTGCTGATCCCGATGCCGGAAGCATTGACGCGCACCAATGCACTTCTGGCCGGACAGGTCGACCTGATCGAAACGCCGGCGCCCGATGCCGTGCCGCAGCTCAAGGCCGCCGGCATGCGGATCGTCGACAACGTCACGCCGCATGTCTGGAACTATCATCTGAGCGTGCTGCCGGGCTCGCCCTGGACCGACATCCGCCTGCGCAAGGCGCTCAACCTCGCAATCGACCGCGACGCCGTGGTCGGGCTCATGAACGGGTTGGCCAAGCCTGCCAAGGGCCAGGTCGACCCGTCGAGCCCGTGGTTCGGCAAGCCCATTTTCGAGCTCAAATACGATCTCGCCGCGGCGAAGAAGCTGGTCGAGGAGGCCGGATATTCCAAGGATAAACCGCTGAAGACGACCTTCATCATCGCCCAGGGCGGCACCGGGCAGATGCTGTCGCTGCCGATGAACGAGTTCCTGCAGCAGAGCTTCAAGGAGATAGGCGTCGACATCGACTTCAAGGTGGTGGAGCTCGAGACGCTCTACACGCATTGGCGCAAGGGCGCGGCCGACGAGATGAATGCCGGCATCACCTCCAACAACATCGCCTATGTCACCTCCGATCCGCTCTACGCCATCGTCCGCTTCTTCCATTCGGGCCAGATCGCACCGGTCGGCGTCAACTGGGGCGGCTACAAGAACCCGAAGGTCGATGCACTCATTGATGAGGCCAAAAAGACCTTCGATACCGCGAAGCAGGACGACCTGCTGGCGCAGGCGCACACGCTGATCGTCGACGACGCGGTGCTGGTCTGGGTGGTGCACGACACCAACCCGCATGCGCTGTCGCCGAAGATCAAATCATTCGTGCAGGCCCAGCATTGGTTCCAGGATCTGACGACGATCGGGATGGAGTGATTTTCCGGTGCAGCAGTCGCAGATGCAGACGGTCAAGTTCTCCAGCTCTTCCTGCAAAAGCAGGAGCCCCGGCCACTCGGCCGGGGACTCTGTCTATTTGATAAGGGTTGTGCTCAGTTCTTCGCGACGACAGCCGCCGGCGGCTGGCCGAACTTGTAGGAGGCCTGCAGGAAGCCGCCGTAGCGCTCATAGGTGAAGGTCGTCGGCGACGACGGAACACCCGGGAATTGCGTCGTTCCACTGTTGGTCCTGGCGTACCAATAACGGCCACCGACACCAACGCTAAAGTTCCGGCTCACGTCGTAGGCCACAATGCCCTCAAGCTGGTAGCCCCACCCGGTACCGGACTGCGGAAGCGGGTTGATGTCGGGCCGCAGCCAGTGATTGTCGAACCCGCTCATCCGAACATAGGGCAGGTACGCTCCGTCGAACGTGACCTTCCACTGCTGGTTCAGATTGACCGCGGTGTTCAAGCCGATGCGAAGCGAGTCCCAGTTTTCCGTCTTGCTGAGCACCAAGACGTTTCCCGCAATCGGCGCGCCGCAGATCGCGGGATTGGTCGCGATTTGGGTACATCCAAAAGCGTTGACCTGTTCGCGGAAGTGGTTATAGCCGGCGAAGCCGCCAACCTTGAACGTCGGCCCTTTCCAGAAATTGTAACCGGCATCAACGGTTCCGTACCACAAATTGCCGTTGTTGACGTTGCTGACCGTGTTCGAATAGGGATCGATCCCCGGTGGGAAGTCCTCGTCGTTGAGAGTGCCCCTGAAGATGTTGCCGGCACCAACGAAGCCCTTCGCGAAGAATCCCGAGCTGTGATCGGTCCGGGCAAAACCTTCACCCGCATGGCTGTTCAGATTCTTGTAGATCAGCTGCGAGTTGATCTGGCCGGGAATGAAGGGATCCCCAAGCGTATAGCGGGTGCGCCCCGAGCTGTAGAAGTAACGTGCACCAACTTCGAATTCCCACAACGAAACCGTGGCCGGCGCCGTGACTGCTTTGAGCGGCATGTCCGCTGCTGACGCCGCGCTGATGCCGAGCGCAACAATCGCCGCAACAGATGCAAATAACTTCTTCACGATTCATCCGCCTTCAATCGAGAGGTCCATGGCCATTCAGTCGGATTTGCCCAAGCCAAGCCAAGCCAAGCGCCGTTTCCGGGGAGACCCAAACGTGGGAATGAATAGCCTTCGAACTCGTCTCAACGTCCCAATTTAGCCTAATTTTCGACACACTGCTACGCAACCAGTGCGTGCTCAATGCCGACTTGATCGACAGGAGATGTATTTTCTCAACTGTTGCATGGTTGCAACGACCTTTTTGAGGACAGTGCGGTGCGCAATTTGGTGCGGATCCTGCCGTCTTGTTTGCACAGTTGCGGCCTTTGTGCGGCTGGACTTGCGATTGTGGCATCCGCCCTTTTTGGCGCCATCACGTCAACTGACGCGCAGACCGCCCAGTCCGGCACTGTTGTTTCATCCCCAAGAGGTGGCCCGGTGAAACAGCCGAGGGTCAGGCCAAGAACTCCGCCGCGGCAGGCCCTCCCTGACTATCCCCACGGAGGCGAACGAAGCACACGCTGCCCGCCCTACTCTGCCTACGTAGTCTGCAACTAACGGCGCAGGGGTTTGGTGCAGGTTTCCAGCCGGATGACGCGCGTGGCACAGCCTGATCGAGTCGTCGGGAGATCGGCCGTTCTCTACTTCGTCAGCAGCGCAAAGGCGCCGTTCCAGTCGTCCGGTGGCGGGTCCTTCTGGAACGCCAGGATGCGGTTTTCGTAGAGTTTGTAGAGCCGTTCCAGGGCATGGGTCTCGTCGGTCCTGCGGCCGCGCGCGATGGCTTCGAGCGCACCGTCCCAGTCGCGGTTGCGGTAGGCTGCCAGCATTTCGATGGTCAAATTGCGCAGCTTCTGGAAGCGTTCGGAGCGGGCCATCTCCTCCCGTCCGGCGACGGCATAGATGACCTCGGGCTCGGTCTTGCCTTTGACGATGATGAAATCGAGTTCGAGGATGGCGAATCGATCCTTGGCCGCGAGCGCGGTGGTCGACCCCACGATGATCGGAAAGCCGTATTCCTTGGATTGACCTTCGAGGCGCGAGGCCAGATTGACGCTGTCGCCATAGACCGAGTAGTCGAAACGCAGGTCGGACCCCATATTGCCCACCACGCAGGTGCCGGTGTTGAGACCGATCCCCACGTTGAGCGGGATGTAGACGTGCCCGCCATCTTCCGCCTCCTGCTCGCGGACCTTGTTCAGTTCGTCGATCTTGTCGAGCATGTCGACCGCGGCCGCGCAGGCGTTGATCTGATGCTCCCTGTCGTCGAGCGGGGCGTTCCAGAACGCCATGATCGCATCGCCCATATACTTGTCGACGGTGCCCTTGCGCGCCAGGATCGCGTTGGTGAGCGGGGTCAGGAAGCGGTTCATCAGCGCGGTGAGGCCCTGCGGATCGTGCTTGTAGGTCTCCGAGATGGTGGTGAAGCCGCGGACATCGGAGAACATGACGGTCATCTCGCGCTCCTCGCCACCGAGTACGAGTTTTTCCGGAGACTGCGCGAGTTGCTCGACCAATGCGGGCGACATGTACTGGGCAAAGGCCGTACGGATCTGCTTTCGCTGCGCCTGCTCGCGGACGAAGCTCGAAAAGATCAGCGTGAGATAGATCGCGGTCGTCGACATCAGGGGATAGGTGAAGTCGATCAGCAGGCGATACTGCGTGTAGAAATACCAGGACGTGCCGATCAGGACCGACGCAAACAGCGCACCGACGATCACCAGCCTGACCGGCCCCAGGCGTGGCGTGAAGATGATGACCAGCAGCCCGAGGATCAGGGCGGCGAAGAACTCGACCGCGATGGCATAGTTCGGCTGCGCCAGCACGGCGTGGGTCAGCGCGCTCTCCAGAACCTGCGCATGAATCTCGACGCCGGGCATCGCCGGCGACACCGGCGTCGTCTTGATGTCATTGAGACCGACCGCCGACGTGCCAACGAGCACGAGTTTGCCCTTGACCTTGTCGACCGGAACCTTGCCGTCGATGACGTCCGCGGCCGAGACATAGATCGAGGGATCCTGGCGCGCGAAGTGAACCCATAGCTGGCCGTTCTTGTCGGTCGGAATCTCCAGCCCCCTCAGGCCGACGCTCTTGATGCCGGCCTTGTCGGTCTTGATGAGCACGCTCGGAGTGCCGGTGACGACGCGGAGCATTTCCAGGCTCAGCGACGGCATGACGGCGCCCTGGGCCTCCAGGATCATGGGCACACGCCGGACGATTCCGTCGCGCTCCGTCCTGATCGTGAACAGGCCGCGCCCGGCGGCTGCGTCCTCGAGGACGCGGACGTTGCGCAACAGGCCGGGAAATTCATACAAATAGGGCTCGGCATCCTCCCCCAGCGTCGCGAACCCCGTCATCGGCAAAGTGTCGTCCCGTTTCGACAACACGGTCGAAAGGCCGGTTTCGCCCACCACCACGCGCGAACGTCGGATGGCGTCCGCCATGATCTGGTCGTTGCTCGGCAGCGCGCGCAGCTTCGTCCGCGTCGCTTCGTCCAGGTCACGCATGGTGTCGGCGGCGACGTCCGGGTTGAGACGGTCGGGCTCCGAGAACACGGCGTCGAAGGCAATGACGACGGCGCCGAGGCTGGTCAGATTGGTGATCATGTCCGCGACGTAGGTTCGCGGCCACGGCCACTGTCCGAGTTTCGCCAGGCTCCGCTCGTCCACATCGACGATCGTGACCGGCCTGATGGTCTTTACGCGGGGATCAATCGCCTGGAAGGTGTCGAAGGTCCGCACCCGGATTTCCTCGACCGGAGCCGGATCGGCTACGCGCAGCACCGCGAAGCCGAGCAGCAGCGCCAGGCAGACAAATCGCGAAAAGCCGAACTTGCGGACGAACCACCGCCGGAGTCTTCTCAGTCGTCTCATCGGCGCTCAATCTGTTGCGGGCGACAGCCGACAATAGTCCATTCGCCGTCGGCAGGGGAACAGGCGGCTTGCTAAGCGACGAGCGCTTGCCAAGGCGAGGATCACGGCCTAGCCGTGGACAATGAAATCGCTGGAGTGAAGGCTGGAGATCTGAACGCCCTTCAGCACGACGCTGTCGTGGTCGTCGAGGGTCAGCAACGTGCTCTGGCCCTGACCCTTACCCTGACTGGTCAAATGGGTCGAAAGCCACTGGGTGATATCGGTGCCCACCGTCAGGAATGCCCTGATGTCGAGATGGTCTTCTCCCGGCGTGAAATTGTTGATGGTATCCTGATTGTTGTTGCTGCTTGGAGCAAACACGAATTGATCGGCTCCCGCGCCGCCTTCCAGGGTATCGTTGTAGGCCGTTGCGATAATGACGTCCTTGCCGCCAGCGCCGGTCAGGGTGACCTTGCCGCTGTTTCCGGTTGGGCCGGACTCGTTGAAGATGAAATGCACGGTATCGCTGCCGCCGAAATTGTCGGTGACCGTCAGCGTGATATTGTCGGACTGCGGCTGCGTGTTGTCGGGGTGATAGCTGATGCTGCCGAGAGCCGAATTGGCGTGCGCCAAATCGCCAGGTCCGCTCGATGCCAACTGGACGCTGCCGTGCAGCGCGTCGGCGGATAGTGTGAAGGTTTCGATGTTCGCCTGCGGGTCGGCATCGGTGACTTGGAGGCCGGTGATCGTCACCGATCCGTCGCTGGCCTGCGTCAGGGTGAAATGGGTGGTGTCAATGACCGGCGGCAGGTGCGCCACGCGAGAGCCAATGGGCGGATCGTAGGTTCCGTTGATCGTGATCGTCTCGGTTTGCGTCACCGTTGCGCCGTGCACGTCGGTGACGTCGTAGGTCACAACGATCGAGGTGCTTTGGCCAACCGCGAGGTGATCGAAAGACGGATCGGTCGGATCGACCGATAGCGTATGGCCGGCCAGCGATACGCCGGTAGGCGGCGTCGCAGATTCCGTGCCGCCGTCGACCTTGTAACGCACGTTCGCAATATCCAGCGTTGCCGTCTCACCGTCGTCGGCATCGGTCGCGCCGGCGAGCAGATCGGTCGTGAACGCGGCATCGCCTTCGTTGCGGGCATCGCTCAGCGCCGCCCCGACCATCGGCGCATCGTTGGTGCCGTTGATGGTGATCGTCTCGGTCTGGGCTACCGTCGCGCCCTGCGCATCGATCACGTCGTAGGACACCACGATGGTGCTGTGCTGACCGACCGCGAGAGGGTTGAACACCGCGTTGCTCGGATCGACGTAAAGCGTATGGCCGTCGAGCGACACCCCGGCCGGCGCTGTCGCCGACACCGGGCCGGTATCGAGCTGGTAGCTCACGTTCACAATATCCAGCGACGCGGTTTCGCCGTCATCGGCATCGCTGGCGCCCGCGAGCAAATTCGTCGTGAATGCCGCAGTGCCTTCGTTGCGGACATCACTCAGCACCCCCGCGACCACCGGTGCATCGTTGGTGCCGTTGATCGTGATCGTCTCGGTCTGCGCCACCGTCGCGCCCTGCGCATCGATCACGTCGTAGGACACCACGATGGTGTTGTGCTGACCGACCGCGAGATGGTCGAACGCCGCATTGCTCGGATCGACGTGAAGGATATAGCCGTCGAGCGAAACCCCCGCCGGCGGCGTCGCCGACACCGGGCCGGTATCGAGCTGGTAGCGCACGTTGGCGATATCCAGCGTCTCGGTCTCGCCGTCGTCGGCATCGCTGGCGCCGGCCAGCAGATCGGTCGTGAATGCCGCTGTACCTTCGTTGCGGGCGTCGCTCAGCGCCGCAGCGACCACCGGCGCATCGTTGGTGCCGTTGACCGTAATCGTCTCTGTCTGCGCCACCGTTGCGCCCTGCGCATCGATCACGTCGTAGGACACTACGATGGTGCTGTGCTGACCGACCGCGAGATGGTTGAACACCGCGTTGCTCGGATCGACGTGAAGCGTATGGCCGTCGAGATAAATCCCGGCTGGCGCCATTAACGAGGCCGAGCCGCCATCGACGCTGTAGCGCACGTTCGCGATATCCAGCGTCGCGGTCTCGCCGTCATCGGCATCGGTCGCACCGGCGAGAAGATCCTTCGTCAGCGCCTGAGCGCCCTCGTCGACGCTATCGCTGAGCGCCGCGACGACCGGCTTGTCATTCGTGCCGGTGATGGTGATCACCACATGGGCGGTATCGCTGCCGCCCTTCTGATCATCGAGCGTGATCGTCGAGTCGATCGTGACGGTCTGTCCTTGTCCGAGGAAGTCGAGCGCGCCGTCGGTGATCGCGTAGCTCCAGCCGATCGTGCCGCTGTTCGTATTGGTGACCGGCGCCAGCGACAGTCCCTGCTGAAGCGCGGTGATCTGGCCTGATGACAAGGTGAATGTACGATCGCCATCCGTCCAGACCACGCTCTGCTCGGCAATGGTCGCGGTCGGACGGTCAGTGAGGTCGATGTCGGTGAAGGCAATCGAGCCGGCGGCCATGGCCGGCGGCTGCGGATCGGTCGTGGGCGAACCAGTGACGTCCGCAGCCTCACTGAAGTTCGCGGTCTGTGACGCCGAGTCGAAGACCGGCGCGTCATCGCTGGCACTCAACGTGATCAGCGTGTGGCCGCTGCTATCCATCGATCCGACGAAATGCGCGCTATCATAGCCCGCCCCGACCAGCGTCAGGCTGATGCTGTGGCCGTGCGCGTCGGTCACGGTCAGGACGCCGCCGGTGTACCACTGGTTGCTGGCATAGGTCGCCGTGGTGGTGGCCAGATCGTATTCGATGGTGCGCAGGTCGATCTGGTCGGTCGCCGCGAGACCCTGGATCTGTCCGCCGAAGGTGGGCGTGTCGATCTGCAACTCGGCATCGCCGCCGTTGAATGTCACGGCCTGAGTGTAGGCGCCGTCGACTTGCAGCTTCGCATCGGCATCGATGATGATCTGGCCCGAGCCGCTCAACCCGCCCTCGAGATCGAGCGTTCCCGACTTGACCTCGATGGTGCCGGTATTGACGACGGATGACGCGATAACGATAGAGCCGGTCGCGTCCAGTTCGCCAGCAATCGTGAGAGTGCCGCCGCTGATCGTCCCGCCGTTGATGGCCAGCGTCGCATAGTGGTCGACCTGAACGGCGCCCGAACCAATGACATGCACGCCGTCGAGCGTGGCGTCGGTGACACCAGCGCCATTGGCAATCTTGAGCGTATCGCCACCGCCGACCGACAACGTGCCGCCAGTGATCGAAGTGCCGCCGTCGAGGGTCAGAACCGCGCCCGTCGAGTTGACGCCAATGTCGATGGCGCCGCCCCCGCTCACGGCAACGCCGTCAAGCGTGGCGCCGAGGCCATTGGCGCCCTTCTCGACCACAAGCTGGTCCGCGCCGTCGCCGAATTTCAGCTTGCCGCCGGCGATCGTGGTTCCGCCGTCAAGCGTGAGCACGGCCGTCGTGGTTACGCCGACGTCGATGACATTGCCATCGCTGACAGCGACGTGGTGAAGGCTGGCGCCAGCAGCGGTTTCGACATCCAGCGCTCCGGCGGCGCCGATCGTCAGCGTCCCGCCGGTGATCGAGGTGCCGTCAGCGAGGAATAGCGTCGCGTCGATCGAGGGATCGTCGACCACGATCGCGCCGCCGCCGCTGACGATGACGTTGTCGAGATGTGCGCCCGACGCCGTTTCGAGATGCAGGGTGCCGGAAATGACGAGGCTGCCGCCGGTCACGGTGGCGCCGTTCTGCAGCGTCAAGGTATCGCCGCCGGCCACGGCAATCGTTGCCCCGCTCGCGATGTCGTTGAACGCGGTGCCATTGACGGTCACGTTGCCGAGCGTCAGCGTCACGCCATTCTCAATCGTCACAGCGCCATTGTTCAGGGTCGCATGGCCGTCGATCGCGCTGTCGCCGGTGACGTCGATCGCGCCCGCGCTGACGCTGTAATTGTTGATGACGCCGCCGCTGATGGTCGCGGCATTCAGCGTCAGCGTCGCACCGCCATCGATCGTGATCGTGCCGCTGTTGGTGACGTTGGTGCCGAGATCGAGCAGCAGAGCGCCGCCGGTCAACACTTCCAGCATCGCGTTGGCTGCGACGGTCTCGCCGTCCAGCTTGTTGCCGGTGCCGCTGATATGGATCGTCCCGGCATTGTTGAGCGTGCCGTTTTTGATGACCGCGTTGCCGGTAAGGTCGATTGCGCCGGCCACGGTATTGGTGACGGCGCCACCGTCGATCGCCGCATCGTTCAGCGTCAGCGTTGCTGCGCCATCGACGACAATCGCGCCGCCATTGGAAATCCTGGTGCCAAGGTCGAGCAGCAGCGCACCATGGGCCGTCACCTCCAGCATGCTGTTGGCGGTGACTGTCTCATTATCCAGCGCGTTGCCGGCGCCGTTGACATGGATCGTCCCGGCATTGTTGAACGTGCCGTTCTTCACGATACCATTGCCGGCAAGATCGATCTCGCCATTGTTGGTCACCGTGCCGCCGGTGACCGTCGCCGCGCTCAGCGTGAGCTTGCCGGCGCCGTCGATCTGAATGGCGCCATTGGCGACCGTCGAAACCTGGTCGATCGTCAGCGCGCCGCCGGCCAGCACGTCCAGCATGGCGTTGGCGGTGACGGTCTCGGCATGCAGCGCGTTGCCGCTGCCGCTGACCTTGATAGTCCCGGCATTGCCGAGCGCACCGTTCATGACGACGGCGTTGCCGGCAAGATCGATCTCGCCACCAGCCTTGTTCGTCACCACTCCGCCGTCAATGCCCGCGCCATTCAGCGCCAGCTTGCCAGCGCCGTCGACCGTGACGGCGCCATAGCCGGTATTCGTGATCTTCGACGCCTGATCGAGGGTCAGCGCGGCGCCCGCGAAGATCTCGATCGAATGATGATTGGCGATGATCTCGTTGTCGAACGTATCGGCGCCCCTGGCATTCACCGCGCCGAAATTGCTCAGCGTGCCGTTCTTCAGGAAGCTCGTGCCATCGAGCTCGAGCGTGCCGTTGATGGTGACGGTGCCACCCGTGATCGTCGCCGTGTCGAGAACCAGCGCGGCGCCGGTATCGACCTCGATGAGTCCGGAATTGGCCACGTTGACCGACACATTGAGCGTGCCGCCCGTGACCTCGATCGTTCCGCCGGTCGCATTGCTGATGTGGCTCTGGCCCCCGAAGTCGCCACCCTTGGCGAGATTGACGGTGCCGGAATTCTGCAGCGTGCTCTGATCGAGAACCTCGACCTTGCCGCCGACGCTGATGGTTCCATAATTCTGGATAACCGAGTCGGCGCCCAATTTGAGCGCGCCCCCGATGGTCAGGGATTTCTGGCTCTGAACGATCAATATCGGGGGAGAGGCCCCGAAATCGTTCATCGTCAGGGATTTCGCGAAAGCCTGCGTGTCGACCGTGACCGGAAAAGACGGGGTCAGGCCGTGCAACTGGTCGGTGATAATGATGACGTCATCGTTCGCGGTCGGAGCCAGACCGGTTTCCCAGTTCGTCCCGTCGCGCCACAACCCGCCCGAGTTCTCACCCGTCGTGGTCGCGATCCAGACCACGGCCGGCGCGTCGGTCCCCGTGATGGTGACGGTGACCGTCTGGGTCGAGGTCGCGCCATGCTTGTCGGTGACGGTCACCGTGTAGGTGAGCGTCAGGGTCTCTCCCGCCGGGATGAAGTCCGCGTCATAGACCGGGATGTCGGCGAGTTTCCAGCTCACCGTTCCGGTGCCGGTTCCGGTGCTGTCGGTCGCAATCTTCGCGCTGAGCGCCTGCTCGAAGAAAGCGAGCGGCGCCGGCGGAATGGAGCCCGCCGGACTGGTCAGCTTGACGGAGACCGTATGCGTATCGGTGAGGTCGACATCGGCGAATGTCAGCGTTCCCGAGGTCGGATCATTCGATGTCAACGGCAACGATCCACCCGGCTCGCTGGTACCGCCGTGGAAAGCGATGGTCTGCGGCCCCGTGGCGATGACCGGCTTATCGTTGGTGCCGGTGACAGTGATCGTGAACTGGATCAGCCTGGTTTCGTTGAGGGGCGCGAAGTTGTTGTCGACCCGCACGACATAGGTCAGCGTCAGCGTCTCGCCGGCAGCGAGGAAATCGAAGGCCTTGTCGGGAACGCTGTAGGTGAAGGTCGCCGAGCCATTGTTGTTGTTGCCGGGAGCCGGAACAATCGAGATATTCACCTCGGTCTTCGCGATATCGGCGAGTTGCAGCAGGCTCAGCGTGGCCGTGACGTCCTGGTGCTGGGCGTTCTGGTAGGCGAAGGCACTGAAGTTCACCTGCACGGACGGCGTATCGCCGCGGTTGGGATCGGTGAAAGTCACCTGGCCGGTGATGCTGTCGAGATGGTTGGCATCGCCGGTGATGCCGGCGCGCTCTGCGATCGAGAAACCTGTCGCGAGATTGCCGGCCAGGTCGAGAACCCGGGCCTCCGGCGGGCCGGGGACGCGCACGGGGCCATCGATCGGCCCACCGGGATTGCCCGTCGGATTCGATCCCGGGTCCAGGCTCGCCGTCTTGTAGATCGGCGTGGCCGTCGTGCCGTTGTCGGCTTTCAGCACCGGCCCCGTTTGCGGAGTGATCGTGTTGTTATGTCCCGTGTCCGTTTTCGGATTCACATTGTCGGTGTATTTCAGCGTGAACACATCGTTGATGAGCTTCTGCACATCCGGCGACAGCGGCACGTTGGTCTGGGTGATGACGCCCTGGCTGATATTGATCTGTTGTCCGGCCTGATTGACCACCGCGAGCGGCTGCAGCGTGGTCTTGTCGAACAGGATGTAGGACCCGGTGGTGCCGTCGGGCTCGACCAGCACCTGGAATTTCGCATCCGGCTGGCCGCCCTGGCCCGGAACGGTGAAATCGATTTCGACCAGCACCGCGGTGCCGCGAATACCCATGGTGGCGACGGGCGTGTCGATCTTCATGTCGCCATGCTTGGCGGTCTGGCCGGCGACGAAGGAAATGGTGCCCGCCACGAGGCTGATCAGCGACGAATTGTTCGACCCGTTGGGGTCGTAGACCATTTCGTTCAGCACCATCCTGGCGTTGGACGACAGACCGAACACCGTGCCGTCGATGAAGGTGACGCCGAGCGTCGAGTTCGAGCCCGACTGCACGACATCGCCCTTCTCGACGTTGTCGCCCTGATGCAGAATGATCGAGACGCCATTGCGGATCGCGGTCGCGGTTCCGAGGAGTTTGGTGACGTGGCCGATCACCTTGGCCACGCTCGCGCTGCCGTCGGCCTGGCTGACCTGAACGGACCCCGTCAACGCGCTGACGATGTCGCCGGTCAAATGGGCGCCGTCGGGCGACGACAAAGCGGCGCGCTTCTCCCCCTTGAAGTAGTCGTGCAGGACGATTTCGCGATCGTCCCCGGAGAGGATCAGGTCAACGCCAGATCGCTTGAAGTCGCCGTGGAACAACAGATGCGTGTCGGGAACAACGACAGCGTCCTTGGGCACGCTCGAATGCGGCAAAGAATGGACGGACGATGCCAGAGGCCCATCCCGGCCTCCGGCTGTCATCGCGTCGAATTTGCCCGCGTAATTCAAGACGTCACCAGAAAAGGTTAATATTTAAATAATTATCAAGATGTTAAGCTTGCTTATCACTTGCAGATGCATGGCGAAACCATCCCCAGCTTGTGTCACTTCGTTCATGAACGGGAAAAAATCGCAGATTAACCTTGGTTTCTTCAGTAGCCAGATACTCTCGCGCCTGTAACCAGCTAATAAAACCAGAAAAAATCGCGGGGCCGATTGGCTCGTTTCAAGTATTCGAAAGACTAGAAATACAAAAAAATACTTAGCTCAACTCACCCCGGCGCTGCCTTGCACAATACTGCGCGAATTTCCCTCGCAAAACTGTGATCTCGCCAACACACGCGACAAAATTCAACAAATTAGCCATATTCTGTGGAAATTTGGCCCAACAAAACCTCTGCGTGTATCAATTTGGATACTTTGGCGAATTCGGTTCCCGTCGATCGCTAGAATTGTCTGCAATCGGGCAAGGCCAATTTTGGTCTGATTCAGGCATTCCACCCCGTGAGAGCCCCGCGTTAAGCCGACGAAAAGCCACCCGTCCCATCATCGCCCACGAAACGATCCGGTCACGATCAGGCCTCACCCGCCCGTCAATGCCCGGACATGGGGCGTCAGATGGGTCTTCTTGCTCGCGCGCAGCGCTTGCGCGCCGTCGCATTCGCATGTGGCCTGGCTTGGTTGTCGCCGACCACAGATTTGGTCGCGGCCACGCCGGATTCGTTCAGGCCATTCGATGCAGCCGCCCGGTCGGCCGAGCCGTTCGGGCTTTCGGTCGCGGCCGTGCCCGCTGGTGCCCTGCAGGACAAATGGCTCAGGCTTGCGCGCAAACTCGACGATGACGGGGTGCAGATCGCATTGTGCGACGGCGATCGTGACGGTTGCGCGTCGGACGCCGCACTGCGATTCCTGACCATCGTCGACAGTGGCAGGCTGCGCGACGGCCGTGCCCGGCTCGGCGATATCAATCGTGCGATCAACCTTGCCATCAGGCCGATGAGTGACCTCGCGCAATATGGCGAGATCGATGTCTGGACATCGCCGCTCGTGACCTTCGATCACGGCGCGGGCGACTGCGAGGACTACGCGATTGCGAAATTCATCGCGCTGCGCCAAGCCGGTATCGCCGCCGACGACCTGCGCATCGTGATCATGCGCGACACCATCCGCGGCGAAGATCACGCCGTCGCAGCGGCGCGGCTCGATGGTCATTGGCTGATGCTCGACAACCGCCGCATGGTGTTGGTCGAAGACATCCATGTCAGGAACTACCGGCCCCTGTTCGTGTTCGACCAGTCCGCCATCATGACATATTCCGACACCCCGCTGATGGCGCGCGCTCCGGAACACGATTCCGTCCCAGCGCCGGCGGCCAAGCCAGGCCTGATCGCAGCGTTCGAACCGACGCGCTGACCCACCACGCGAAGGTCCACCAGGCAAGCTCGACCGGAGATGCGACCCGACAGGCAAGACAACGTGACGCTGCAGAAATTGTCGGGCTCCGTGCTGTGGCGCAGATTCACGCGACCGATCTTGCGCTGAGCGGCCTCTGAGCCGTGCGACCCCGGCCCCGATACCCATGTTGCATCGCAAGCTGCGCGGTGTCCCGTCTGACGCAAGATGACGATGCCAATCTTTTCGGCTCACCTTACATCTGCCTCGATTGATACCATCGTGGCAGATCGGCAGCAGATTGGTTTTCATATTGACGCTTTGGTGTTTCGAGATGATTGTTGTCGCGCAGCGTCAAAACAATGGCGCGCGTTCATTTGGAGGGATGCATGAAACGCTTCGCGCTTGCCGCTGGGCTTGCGATCTTCGTACCGTTGGGTGCGAACGCTCAAACGACCGAGCAATTGGTCAAGGGCGCCACGGATACGTCGAACGTCGTCAACTACGGCATGGGCTACAATCTGCAGCGGTTCAGCCCGCTCAAGCAGATCAACAAGGATAACGCCAAGAACCTCGTTCCGGTATGGAATTACAGTCTTGCCGATGACCGCAGCGAGGAATCGCAACCGCTGGTCTACCAGGGTGTCCTCTACGTCACCACCCACGCGGCCACGATGGCGGTCGACGCCAAGACCGGCAAGCAGATCTGGAAGACCAAGGTCGAGTATCCGGCCGAAACGCCCCGCATCGTGTGCTGCGGCATCATCAATCGCGGCGTCGCCATCTTCGACGGCAAGCTGTTCCGCACCACCCTGGATGCCAACGTAATCGCGCTGGATGCGAAGACCGGCAAGGAGCTCTGGCGCCAGAAGACCGGCGACATCAAGGAAGGCTACTCGATGACCGTGGCGCCGCTCGTCGCCGACGGCGTCGTCATCACCGGCATTTCGGGCGCCGAGTTCGGCACGCGCGGCTTCATCGACGGCTGGGACCCCGCGACCGGCAAACATCTCTGGCGCACCAACACGGTCCCGAGTCCGGATGAGCCCGGCGGCGACACCTGGAAGGGCGACACCTGGAAACTGGGTGGCGGATCGACCTGGATCACCGGCTCCTTCGACCCGGAGTCGAACACCGTGTATTGGGGCATCGGCAATCCCGGCCCGTTCAACGCGGCGGTACGCCCCGGCGACAATCTTTACACCTGCTCCGTCCTCGCGCTCGATCCGAAGACCGGCAAGATGAAATGGCACTTCCAGTTCTCGCCGAACAACCCATTCGACTACGACGCGGTCGCCGAGATGGTGCTCGCGGACCTGACCATCGAGGGCAAGCCGACCAAGGTGTTGATGAATGCCAATCGCAACGGCTTCTTCTATGTGCTTGACCGGACCAACGGCAAACTGCTCGCCGCCAATCCCTATGTGAAGGTCAACTGGGCCTCGGGGATCGACATGAAGACCGGCCGGCCGATCGAGACCGACGTCAGCAAGGATGCCCGCGAGGGCAAGAAGGTCACGGTCTATCCGTCCATCCTCGGCGGCAAGAACTGGGAGCCGATGTCGTTCAACCCGCAGACCGGCCTCGCCTACGCCAATACGCTTGCCTTCGGCGGCCACTACAAGTCCGAGCCGGCCACCTACAAGGCGGGCGAATGGTATGTCGGCATGGATCTGACCGATGTCTGGGAGTGGGGTGACGGACCGCGCGGCCACCTCAAGGCGATCGAGCCGATGACGGGCAAGACCAAGTGGGAGGTGCCAAGCGACATCCCGCGCTTCTCCGGCGTGTTGTCGACCGCCGGCGGGGTCGTGCTGACCGGTCAACTGACCGGCGAGTTCGAGGCCTTCGACGCCGACAACGGCAAGAAGCTGTGGAGCTTCCAGACCGGTTCGGGCATCGAGGGACAGCCCGTGACCTGGGAACAGGACGGTGTCCAGTACATCGCCGTCACCAGCGGTTACGGTGGCGTCTACTCGATCTTCTCCGGCGATGAGCGGCTGGCCAAGGTGCCGTCCGGCGGATCGCTGTGGGTCTTTGCGGTCAAGAACTGACGCGGATTGCACGTGATCAGGAAGCTATCAATCTGGACGGCGGCGCATTTCGCCGCCGTCGCGGTCTTTGTCATGGTCCTGGCCATCGCCCAGACCGCGACGCCATCCGCCGCGCAACAACCGGCTGCCTCCGATCCCCGGATCGACCAGGGAAAAGTCACGTACGCGCAGAAATGCTCGCACTGCCACGGCCCCAACATGCTCAACGCCGGCACCATCACGCCCGATCTGCGGACCTTTCCCGATGACCGGGACCGCTTCACCACCACGGTGAAGCTCGGCAAGAACAACCGGATGCCGCCCTGGGCCGACCTTCTGAGCGACGATGAGATCGCCGATCTCTGGGCCTTCGTATCCAGCCGGAGGAATCCATGACGGCTCGGTTTGCGGCGTCGCGCCTCGCACTCTCCGCCGCGGTCGCTCTCATGGCGGCGGCCATCACGGCGGCGCGCGCGAGCGATGAGCCGCTCAAGGTCTGTCTCGACGAAAACCTGCCGCCGCTCTCGGCGCATCAGCGCGGCAAGCCGGACAGCGGGTTCGATGTCGCACTGGCGCAGGCGATCGCCGATCGGCTCGGCCGGCCGCTTCAGATCCAGTGGTTCGAAAGCAAGCTCGATGAGGATTCGAGCCCGGCGCTCGAAGCCAACGCCCTGCTCTCGGACGGTCGCTGCTCGCTCGTCGGCGGTTACGCCCTGACCACGGATTCGCTGGTCGTGCCCGGCGTCAAGACCGCGAAGCTGCCCGGCTTCGAGGGTGCCGTCCGCGCAGATCGCACGCGTCGCGTCCCGCTGGGCGTGCTCACGCCGAGCCAACCCTACATCTATTCGCCGCTGACCATCGTCCTTGGCCCCAAGGCAACCGAGACGGTCCGCGATCGTCGCATCGCCGGTGTCGGCGACCTCGCAGGCTTGCGCATCGGGATCGAAAGCGGGACGCTGGCCGACGCGATCCTGATGACGTTCGGTCAGGGCCGGCTGATCGACGACATCACCCATCTGGTCCCCGGCAGACAGGATCTGCTCGGATCGCTGGAGCGCGGCGATGTCGACGCAACCATGCTCGACCTGCGCCGCTTCGACGCCTACCGCGCGTCCCATCCGGACACCAGGCTCACGGCCTCCGGCTACTATTATCCGATCGGCGCCAATCGCGGCTATGTCGGGCTTGCCAGCGATGCGGGCCTGCTCGACGCAGTCAACAAGGCGCTGTCCGAACTGCAGGGTGAAGGAGCCCTCGTCAGGCTTGGACAGGCCGCCGGCCTCACCTACCTGCCGCCCCGCGAGCCCGCGATCCTCGGCGACGCCATGCAGAAGGTCCTGCTCAGCCGATAAGGCGATTCACGGTGCCGAAACGACTCGTCGTCATGGTCGTGGACGACCAGCTAAATCCGGGTGATCCGCCATCATGATCTCAGCAGCTGCCGCGCTCGATGTGCGAGGGTTAACGAAGCGTTACGATCGCCCGGCGGTCGACGCGCTGGATCTCACCGTGCGCGCGGGCGAGTTCTATGCGCTGGTCGGCCCCAACGGCGCCGGCAAGACCACCACGCTGCGCATGGTCTCAGGCCTGTTGCGGCCCGACGCCGGATCGGTGTCGATCTTCGGCATCGACGCACTTGGCGCGTCCGCCGCCGCCAAGCAGGTGACGGCATGGGTCTCCGACGAGCCGATGATCTACGACAAGCTGACGCCGCTGGAATATCTGGAATTCGTCGCCGGCCTCTGGGGCATCGCTCCCTCGGTCGCCAGGCCGTCGGCGCATCACCTTCTGATGTCCCTCGGCCTCGGGCCGCATCTCGATCAACGCTGCGAGGGCTTCTCCAAGGGCATGCGCCAGAAGGTGGCGCTTGCGGGCGCCCTGGTTCATGATCCCAGGCTGATCATCCTCGACGAACCGCTCACCGGTCTCGACGCGGTGTCCGCGCGCCACGTCAAGGGACTGTTGGGCGAGCGGGTGCGCAATGGCGATACCGTCATCATGACCACGCATATCCTGGAAGTGGCCGAGCGTATGGCCGACAGGATCGGCGTCATCGCCGCTGGCCGGCTGGTCGCCGAGGGAACGCTCACCGAACTGCGCCAGCAGCACGGCCGCACCGACCTGAGCCTCGAAGACCTCTTCATCGCCCTTGTCGATCTCGAGGCCGCCGCCGCATGACGTCGGCCACCGCGCTTTCCTGGTTTGCCCGGCACGAGCTGCGGCTGGCATGGCGCGAAGGGCTCGCCATGCTGACCGGCGGGCGACGCCGGCGGACGCGCACCGCCGTCATCGGCCTCCTCGTCTTCGCGGTGTTCCTGCATCTGCCTGCCTGGGCCGTGGTCGGCCGCTTTGCCGATCTGCGGGCGCCGCTCGACCAGCCGTCCATGATCATCATGACGGCGACGATATTCCTCGCCTGGGCGCTGATCATGTCGCAGGCCATCGAATCCGTCACCCGGGTGTTCTACGCCCGCGCCGACCTCGATCTCATCATGTCGTCACCGACGCGACTGGCCGAGATATTCTCGGTCAGGCTCGCCGCGATCGCGCTGTCGGTCACGGCGATGGCGCTGCTGTTCGCGACGCCCTTCGTCGATGTCCTGGTGTTCACGGGCGGCGCCCGATGGCTTGCCGCTTTCGGCGTCGTCATCGCTGCCGGCCTGTCGGCCGCGGCGATCGCGATCGCGATCACGATCATCTTGTTTCGCATGATCGGCCCGGCGCGGACCCGGCTGATCGCGCAGATCCTCGCGGCCATCATCGGCGCCGGCTTCGTCATCGCGCTGCAGATTGCCGCGATCCTGTCCTACGGCACGCTGTCACGGTTTGCGATCCTGACCTCCGATGCCGCGACCGCGCTGGCACCCGGTGCGGCAAGCATTGTGTGGTGGCCGGCGCGCGCGGCAATCGGCGATACCGCGAGGCTGCTGCCGCTGCTGTCGGCAAGCCTGTTGCTGCTCGGCGGCGTGATGGCGATCTTCTCTGCCCGGTTCGCCGACACCGCGATCACCGCACAGGCCTACGCCGTCGCCCGCGCTCCCGGCTCCAGGACCGGGGCCTTTCGCGGCGGATCGCGGCAGCAGGCGCTGCGCCGCAAGGAATTCATTCTGCTCGGCCGCGATCCCTGGCTGATCTCGCAGACCCTGATGCAGCTGTTCTATCTGGTTCCTCCGGCGCTCCTGCTCTGGCGCAGCTTTGCCGACAGCACGGCGGCGCTGGTGCTGGTGACGCCGGTGATCGTGATGGCCGCAGGCCAGCTCGCGGGCGGTTTGGCCTGGCTGACCATCTCGGGCGAGGATGCCGCCGACCTCGTCGCGAGCGCCCCGCTCTCGCCCTCACAGGTGATCCGCGCCAAGATCGAGGTGGTGTTGATCACCATCGGCGTCATCTTCGCACCGCTGTTGGCGGCGCTGGCGCTGGCCGCACCGTGGCAGGCCGCGATCACGGCCTGCGGCATCATCGCCGCAGCGGGATCGGCGACATCGATCCAGCTCTGGTTTCGCATCCAGGCCAGCCGCCGGCATTTTCGCCGGCGCCAGACCTCATCGCGGCTCGCAACCTTCGCCGAAGCCTTCTGCTCGATCGGATGGGCCGCCACCGCGGTGCTGGCGCTCACCGTCCCCGTCGCCGCACTGATCTGCGGCCTGATGACATCGGCGATTTTCGCGGCCGCCTGGAAGCTCAGCCCGCGCCGGGAGTGAGCGAAGCCGGAATTATTGCAGCGCTCATCCGTCCCTGCACGGCAGGCCGTTCCCCAGCATATCGCGTTGGAATCATGTTAGATTCTTGGAAGACTAGGATCGCCCGCGCAAACCGTCATCGATTCGTGTGGTTGGCCGGGCTATCTTGCTGAAATGGTCGTGCGGCACCATGTCGACATCGCGACGGCCCTCGCAACCGGGAGAAGAAGCGCAGTGAGCAAAGCCATCAACGTCCCGGCGGTCACGGTGGACGCCTCGGCGGTTGCCCGAATCAAATCGGAGATCGACATTTCCGACCGGTCCCGCATCGTAACCTTCGGCGATCGCGCCCAGCGTTCGGTCGTCGAGTTCGCCGACCGTATCCTTGCCCAGACCCAGAACCGAGAGCTCGGAACCACCGGTAAATTATTGTCGGACATCCTCGCCAAGGCGCGCGGCCTCGATCCCGCCACGCTCAAGGACTCAGGACTGCTCGCGCGGCTGTTCTCCTCGATGGAATCGCGCCTGCGCCGGTTCTCCGAACAGTTCGGCGACGTTGCTTCACAGGTCGACCGCATCTGCGTCGAGCTCGACCGCAACAAGGAGACCTTGCGGCGCGACATCGCGGTTCTCGACGAGCTGCACGAACAGACCAAGTCTTCGCTCGGCGACCTCGATTCGCACATCGCGGCCGGCAAGGCTTTCGCCGAGGATTTCCGCCGCACCAGACTGGTTGAACTGGAACAGGCCGCAAAGGCGACGGGTCCTGGCAGCGACGCGTTGCTGGCGGCGCAAACCTTTCAGGATGCAGCCCAGGCGCTCGACCGCCTGGAGAAGCGCATCTTCTACCTGCAGCAGGCGCGTCAGATCGGCATCCAGCAGCTGCCGCAGATCCGCATCGTCCAGTCGGGCGACGAAACCCTGATCGAAAACCTGCAGGCGACCACTGAACTCACGATCCCGGTCTGGAAGCAGAAGATGATCCTGCTGCTCGGCCTCAGCCGGCAGCAATCCGCACTGGCATTGCAAAAGACCGTCACCGACGCGACCAACCAGATGATGCGGCAGGCCTCCGAGATGATGAAGTCCCAGGCGATCGAGATCGAAAAACAATCGCAGCGCGGCATCGTCGACATCGAGACCCTGGAGAAGACCAACAGGGATCTGGTCGACACGATCGCGGGCGTTCTCAACGTCCAGGACCAGGGCCGCAAGAAGCGCGCGGAAATCGAGCAACGGATGGCGCAACTGACCGACGAATTGAAATCTGCGTTGTCCAAGTCGCCGAAATGAGCATCGCAGTGCTACGAGTCTGCGCTGGCCTGCTCGTCACGCTGGCACTTGGCGCCTGTTCGGCACCCGGCCCGCAATTCACCATCGTGTCCGGTTCGGAGAACGATGTTCTCGAGCCCTTGGTGCAGGAATTTTGTAAGTCGCACCACGCCAACTGCACGATGCGCTACAAGGGCTCGCTCGACATCGCGCTGGCGCTCAAGCCCGGCAATGACCCCGAGGCCGATGCGGTCTGGCCCGCAGCATCGATCTGGATCGACATGTTCGACACCGCCCGACGTGTCAAGTCGGTCAAGTCGATCGCCCAGATGCCGGTCATCCTCGGGGTACGGCGGTCGAAGGCGCGGGACCTCGGTTGGATCGGCGCCAAGGTGACAACCAAGGCCATCCTTGCCGCGGTTGAGGGCGGCCGCCTGAAATTCCTGATGACGTCTGCGACACAATCGAATTCCGGCGCTTCTGCATACCTCGCCATGCTGGCCGCTGGTATAGGCAAGCCGGATCTGATCGAATCCGGCGATCTCGACAAGGCAGAAGTGATCGCGACGGTGCGCGGCCTGTTGCGTGGCGTCGAGCGTTCCTCGGGATCCAGCGGCTGGCTCGGCGATCTCTACCGCGGCGGCCAGCGCACCGACGCACACTACGAGGCGATGTGGAACTACGAGGCCGTCATCAAGGAAACCAACGACAAGCTCATCGCCGACGGAACCGAACCGCTTTATGCGATCTACCCGGAAGACGGCGTATCGGTCGGCGACTCGCCGCTCGGCTTCGTCGATCGCGGACGCGGCAAGGAGGTGGAGACCTTCTTCGCCGACCTGCAGGCCTTCCTGCTGAGTGGCGAGACGCAGGCGCGGGTCGCTGCGACAGGCCGGCGAGTCGAACTTGGACGCGCCGCCCTGATCAAGGCCGACCCAGCCACCAATCTAGATCCCGGCCGTCCGCTCACGGTCGTCCGGCCGCCGGAGCCTGCCGTCATCCAAAAGGCGCTGGCGCTCTATCAGGAAGCGCTCCGCCGCCCGTCACTCACTGCGTTGTGCCTCGATCTGTCCGGGAGCATGCAAGGCCATGGCGAGCGACAATTGCTCGATGCGATGCGGTTCCTGCTGACCCCGGCGCGGACTCGCGAGATGCTGGTTCAATGGTCGAAGCAAGACCAGATCCTGGTGCTGCCGTTCAGCGATCACGTGCTGTGGACCGCGACGGCGAGCGGCGACGACAGCGAACAAGCCGGCCTTCTCGCCAGGTCGCTCGAACTGCACGCCGAAGGCGGCACCGATTTCTATACCTGCGGCGCACGGGCGCTTGCCGCCATGAAGCCTGCTCTCGACACCGGGCAGCACTTGCCGGCCATCGTCATCATGACTGACGGCAAGAGCCAGGGCACCCTAGCGACTTTCGAATCCGCATGGCGCGCCGACGGTCGTCGCGTGCCGGTGTTCGGTGTCACGTTCGGCGATGACGCCGACCGTAGCCAGCTCGACAAACTCGCCGGGCTGACCGGGGGACGAGTGTTCGACGGCACGAAGAGCCTGACCGAAGCGTTTCGCGCCGTGCGGGGGTACAACTAGATGCCACCGGCATGGTCAGGGATGAACTGGATCGCGGGCGGGGCCGCGGCCGCGGTTGTGCTGCCGGTGCTGGCGATCGGCGTCGGCATGCCGTTCTGGATCGCCTGCATCATCGGCGCGGCGGCAGGTGGAGGGCTCGCGGTCCTGCTCTCGCCGCGCAAGCCGTTCGAGGGGTTGGACGCCAGCGGAGCTGCGCGCGGCAAGATCGAATTCGCGCGCGACCTTCTCACCGACGCCGAGCCGCTCGCGGTCCGTCTGGAAGTCGCCGTGAGCTCGATACGCACGCCGAAAGTCGCCGAACGCGTCCGTCATCTGGCACGCGTATCCCGCGAGATCTTCGCGGGCATCGAGGAAGATCCCGTGCGCGTCGACCGTGTCAGGCGCTTTCTGACCTATTACCTGCCACGAGCGGCCGAACTCGTCGAAGCCTATGCGTTGCTGGAGAAAGGCAGCGCGCGCGACGCGACACGCCTCACCGCCACCAGCGAGCTGATCGACCGGCTCGATGTCGCGTTCACGCACTACGCGACCAACCTGCAAGAGGCCGATCTCGGTAACCTCGACATCGAGCTCAAATTGCTGAAGAGTTCGCTTGACGAGGACCTCGGGCCATCGAAGATCGGCGGCCCGCCCGATCCCAACAAGAGGACTGCGTGATGGCCATTTCGCGCCGGGCCTTCGGAGTTGGACTGGTCGCCGCGAGCGCGGCGGGCACGGGCGGCTATGTCTATCTTCGTGAACACCCCGAGATCGCCGGCCGGTTCGGCGAATCGAAACGGCTGTTTGGATTTGCCGGCGGTGAGAAGGAAGGCTTCATCTCCAATGCGCGCGTTCGCAGCCTGTTGGATCGCCGGTTCGGGCTTGTTCTCGACGCAAGGCGCGCCGGCTCGGTCGAGATGGTGCGCGAGCGCACGCTGCTCGATCAAAAGCCGCAATTTCTGTGGCCCTCTTCCTCGGTTCTTGTCGAACTCGCGCGCGACTCGGGCGCCAAGATTTCGCGCGACCAGGTCATCTTCAATTCGCCGATCGTGCTCTATTCCTGGGACCGCATCGCCGACGGTCTGGTGAAGGGCGGCTTTGCCGAACCCGCCGGCGGACCACGCTACACCGTTGACCTCTTGAAGGTCCTCAAGGCTGTCATTGCAGGCCAAACCTGGGAAGCGATGGGCGTCAGCGGTCTGTTCGGTCGCGCCCGCATTGTCTCGACCGACCCCAACAAGTCCAATTCGGGCTTCATGTTTGCTGGTCTTACCGCAAGCCTGCTCAGCGGCGACGTGATCGCACTGGACCAACTTGGCCGCATCGATGGCGACGTTGCGACCGTGTTCCGCCGCATGGGCTACAAGCCACCATCATCCGGCAAGCTGTTCGACGACTACGTGGCAGGCGGCGCCGGCGCCCAGCCTCTGATCGTCGGTTACGAGAATCAGCTGATCGAGTGGGTGCTGCAGGATGCCGACCGCTGGAAACGAGTGGAGGCTAGCGCGCCGTCGAAGCCGGTGATCCTTTATCCGCGGCCGACGGCCTTCTCGGCCCATCCGCTTATCAGCATCGATCGCGCTGCCGATGAGCTCATCGATGCTCTGCTCAGCGAGAGCCTGCTCGAACTCGCCTGGGAAGAGCATGGATTTCGCGGCCCGCTTGGGACGATCGGGAAAGCGCGCAACGCGCTGTTGGAGTCCCGTCTGCTCGAGCGGATCGACGCGGTGCTGCCGATGCCCGATGCGCCGGTCATGCTGGCCCTGCTCGACCGGCTGGCGGCAGCCTGACTATGTCCTGACCAGTTCCATCACCGCCGCCGCAAAAGCCTCGGGCGCCTCCTGCGGCAGGTTGTGTCCGGCGCGCGGAATGACGCGGTGGGCAAGGCGGTTCGTGAATCTCTCGGCGTGGGCGTTGCCGTCGGTCGCGGGCACGACGCCGTCGGCGTCGCCATCGAGCGTGATCGCCGGCACCGTGATCGGCGGCAATTCGGCGAGCCGGCGCTGCAGCTCGGCATAGCGCGGATCGGCTTCGGCGAGCCCAAAACGATGCCGGTAACTGTGGATCACGACATCGACATAGTCGGGATTGTCATGCGCCAAGGCGGTCCGATCGAAGGTCGCGTCATCGAAATCCCAAGTCGGCGACCATTGCTTCCACAAGATGCGCGCGATGCCGCGCCGGTTGGCCTCGAGCCCGGCGCGGCCGCGCTCGAGCTGGAAGTAGTATTGATACCAGAGCGGAACCTCGCGCTCCGGCGGAGCGGGGCGCATCGCGCGCGCAATGTCCTGGATCGCATAGCCATTGACCGCGACCAGCCCGGTACAGCGCTCCGGCCATAGTGCCGCGCCGATGCACGCGGCACGGCCACCCCAGTCATAGCCGGCGAACACCGCGCGTGGAATCGCGAGCGCGTCCATCAGCGCTATCAAATCGGCCCCGATCGCGGCCTGCTCGCCCGAGCGCGGCGTCGCCGCGTCCCGAAAGCGGGTCGGACCATAGCCGCGCAGATAGGGGACGATCACCCGACAGCCCTGGGCGGCCAGCATCGGCGCCACGTCGACATAGGCATGGATGTCATAGGGAAAGCCGTGCAGCAGCAGCACGACCGGGCCGTCCGCCGGCCCGGCCTCGCAATAGCCGATGTTGAGCACGCCGGCCTCGACGTGGCGCAACGGTTCGAGGCGTTGCGTCGCGGGGGCGCGCGCGAATTCAGCTTGGGACGGTCGCTCCATGAGCAGGGCTCCTGACGGCGTCAATCGGACACCATGCGGCTGACGGTTGATTGATCGCGGAAGGATAGTTCAATCGACGATTCAGCGATACAGTGTGGCTGCTTTCCGGAGGTGCACCCATGATGCGTATGCTTGCCGCTGCCCTCGCCCTGCTGGCTGCCCCGATCGTTCCCGCGACAGCCCAGGACGCGCTCCGCAGCGAGTGTCTCGCCATGGCGAATGGGCCGCCGCGGGTTGTGCCGGCGGCGTTTCGCGAGGCGCCCGCGACCATCGCTGACGTCGAGATCACCTATGCCGGCCACTCGACCTATTACATCGACACGCCCGGCGGCGTCCGGATCGCGACCGATTACAGCGGCGCCTATCGTCTGGGCCGACTGCCCGACGTCGTCACCATGAACAGGGCGCATTCCACGCACTACTCACTCGTCCCGGATTCCCGCATTCCCCACGTGCTGCATGGCTGGGGCGAGAACGGCGAGCCGGCGCATGTCGCGGAGCGGATCGGCGACGTCTTCATCCGCAACGTGACCACCGACATCCGCCGCTATTTCGGCGACGATGCCAGCGGCGAGATGATCAAGGACGGCAATTCGATCTTCATCTTCGAGGTCGCCGGCCTCTGCATCGGCCATCTCGGACACCTGCACCACAAGCTCGACGACAGCCAGTTCGCGGCGATCGGCCGGCTCGACATCGTGATGGTGCCGATCGACGGCACCTATACGATGTCGCTCGACGGCATTTCGGACATCACACGGCGACTGCGCGCCTCGGTGGTGCTGCCGATGCACCGTTTCATGACGCCGCTCGACGAGTTCATGCGCCGCATCGGCCAGCAGTTCGAGATCGACCGGCGCGGCGAACGGACGCTGAAAATTTCGCGCGAGTCGTTGCCCGCGACACCGACCGTGATCATTCTCGACGGAGTGTGAGGCTTCGAAATTCACCGCGCACTGCGCGGCTCTGGGGAGGAAGCATGAGCGACCCAACGCAGCGCTTGATCGAGACTAACGGCATCCGCCTCAACATTGCCGAGCAGGGCGAGGGTCCTCTGGTGCTGCTCTGCCATGGCTTTCCGGAATCCTGGTATTCCTGGCGCCACCAGATCGCCGCGCTGGCGGCGGCGGGCTTCCGGACCGTAGCGCCCGACATGCGCGGCTATGGCAAGAGCGACCGGCCCGAGGCGATCGATCAGTACACGATCTTCCACCTCATCGGCGACCTGGTCGGTCTGCTCGACGCGCTCGCGGCACCGACAGCCGTCATCGTCGGCCACGACTGGGGCGCGACCGTCGCCTGGCAGGCGGCGCGGCTTCGCCCCGACCGTTTTCGTGCCATCGTCGGCCTCAGCGTGCCGTACCGGGCGCGCGGCCCGGTGCCGCCGACCAGCGTCATGCCGCGAACCACGGAGGCGCAGTTCTATCAACTGTACTTCCAGGAGCCCGGCGTCGCCGAGACGGAACTGGAGCGGGATCCCCGCGCGACCGTGCGCAGCTCGTTCTATGGCGCGTCCGGCGAGGGTGCCGCTGCGTTCCGCGCGGCTGTCGAACGGAACGGAGTGGCTCCAAGCGTCGGCATGGTGCCCCGAGGCGGCGGCATGCTGCCAGGCCCCGAGGTGCAGGTGCCGCTGCCGCCGTGGGTCAGCGAAGCCGACATCGATTTCTACGCCGCCGAGTTTGAGCGCAGCGGCTTCCGCGGCCCGCTCAACTACTACCGCAACGTCGATCGCAACTGGGAACTGATGGCGGCCTTCGCGGACGTCAAGGTCACGGTCCCTGCGCTCTATGTCGCGGGCGACCACGATATGGTGCTCGCCGCGCCGGGCACGGCCGAATATCTCGCCAACCTCAAACAGTTCGTCCCTGAACTGCGTGACATCCAGATACTCCCCGGCTGCGGCCATTGGACCCAGCAGGAGCGCCCGAAGGAGGTCAACGCGGCGATGATCGATTTCCTGCGCGGCCTTCCTCGCTGAAACGCCACCGGTGCGATCGGCCAGCCGACACGCGAAGTGAACGAGCATCTCGGATCTTGTCGGCCTATGAATTCAGGGAGTAACGAACCATGGCCAGTCCTGTCACCATCTCGAACAGCGGCCTGTTCGCCGATCCGCGCGAGGACTGGCTCGCGCTGCATACCGAGGACATCATCGATCCCGCCCGCCCGATCGTCGACCCGCATCATCATCTCTGGGATCGCGGCGCTCAGCGCTATCTGATCGAGGAGATGGCCGCCGACATCGCGACCGGCCATAACATCGTCGCCACCGTCTATGTCGATTGCCGGTCGATGTATCGTGCGCAGGGGCCGGAGGCGTTCCGTCCCGTGGGCGAGGTCGAGTTCGCCAACGGCGTCGCCGCGATGAGCGCGAGCGGCGGCTACGGTCCCGCCGCGATCTGCGCCGGTATCGTGAGCCACGTCAATCTTCAGCTCGGCGACGCTGCGCGCACCGTGCTCGAAGCCGAGATCGCCGCAAGCCCTCAACGCTTTCGCGGCATTCGGCATTCCTCGGCCTGGGATGCCGACGCCAACGTCGCCGGGATGTATGCGACACGGCCGCAGGGGCTGCTGCTCGATCCCAGCTTCCGCAGGGGTTTCGCCTGCCTCGCCCCGCTGGGGCTGAGTTTCGATGCCTGGCTATTCCACCCGCAAATCCCTGAACTGACCGACCTCGCCCGCGCCTTTCCCGACACCCGGATCGTGCTCGACCATTGCGGCGGGCCGGTCGGCATCGGCAGCTATGCCAATCGCCGCGACGAGATCTTTGCGACATGGAAAGCCTCGATCGCCGAGATCGCGCGCTGTCCCAATGTGGTGATCAAGCTCGGCGGGCTCGCGATGCGGCTGCTCGGCTACGATTTTCACGAGCGGCCGAGACCACCCTCGTCGGAACAAGCGGCCACGGCATGGCGGCCCTATATCGAGACCTGCATCGAAGCGTTCGGGCCCGATCGCTGCATGTTCGAAAGCAATTTTCCGCCCGACAAGGGCCAGTGCAGCTATCAGGTGATCTTCAACGCCTTCAAGCGCATCGCCGCGCAATACAGCGAGTCCGAGAAAACCGCGCTGTTTTCGGCGACGGCGGCGAATGTTTACCGGCTGGTGTTGAACTGAAGGGACCGCAGATCGGCGGCACTAGCCCTGATGCTCCTCGCGCTCGTGAATGACATTGGCGCGTCCCACCAGGAGATCATCGATCTGACCGATGCGCTTGGCGTCCTTGCCCGCGTAGGGCATCGAATGCAGGACGTAACGCATCGCATTCAGCCGCGCGCGCTTCTTGTCGTCCGACTTGACGATGGTCCAGGGCGAGTCGGCGGTATCGGTGTGGAAGAACATCGCCTCCTTGGCGCGGGTGTAATCGTCCCATTTGTCGAGCGAGGCGAGATCGACCGGCGACAGCTTCCACTGCTTGAGCGGATGGGCCTCGCGCTCCTTGAAGCGACGGCGCTGCTCCTCGCGGCTGACCGAGAACCAGAACTTGATCAAGTGAATGCCGCTGCGAACGAGATTGCGCTCGAATTCCGGCACCTGGCGCAGAAACTCCTCGTATTCGGCCTGCGAGCAGAAGCCCATGACGCGCTCGACACCGCTGCGATTATACCAGCTCCGGTCGAACAGCACGATTTCGCCGGCGGTCGGAAGATGCTCGACATAGCGCTGGAAATACCACTGGCCGCGTTCGACATCGCTGGGCCTTTCCAGCGCGACAACGCGCGCGCCGCGCGGGTTGAGATGCTCCATGAACCGCTTGATCGTGCCGCCCTTGCCCGCCGCGTCGCGGCCCTCGAACAGCAGGATCAATCGCTGCCGCGCAGCCTTGATCCAGGCCTGAAGTTTGAGCAGCTCGGTCTGCAGGATGAACTTCTGCTCCTCGTAGTCCCGACGCAGCATCCGGAATCTGTAGGGATAGCCGCCATTGCGCCAGTCATCGGCGAGTTCGTCACTGGTCCGCCGCCTATCCGTCTTCACCTGCCCCCTCGCAAGCGACTTGTGCAGGAGCTTCGCGTCATCAGGCGATGCGCCACCCAGAATCGCCTTGATCGTCTCGCTGTCCGCCGTCAGATACGGCGGACCTTCGCGGATGGCCTCGAGCGCAACGATCTCTGCCTGCTGCTTGTCCTCGGTCGACTGCTTGATCGCGAATTCGGCGACCGCGGCCAGCGCCCTGCTCTTGCGGTCTTTCCGTCCAGTCCGCCGACCGGGAGGATCCTCCGCGACCCGCGCCGGCTCTTTCGCGGCGGCGACGCGGCCATGCCTGGATTTCACCGGTTTGGTTTTCGCGTCAGCCTGCCTCGCCTTGGATGTCCGCCGAGGACGCATCAATGCCGATCTCCGGTGCTGCATACGGGATTCGAACTTGTTCGAATTGCGGGATTCTCGGGTTGACTTGGATCAAGAGCGAGGTCGCCGCCGTTTCGTTCACGCCCACTCGCCCTTGCGGAACACCGGCACGCGGCTGCCGTCGGCGCGCACGCCGTCGATGTCGGTCTGATCCGAGCCGATCATCCAGTCGATGTGGATCAGGCTCTTGTTGCCGCCCTGCGCCGCGATCTGCTCCGGCGTCAGGCTGGTGCCGTCGATGAAGCATTTCGAGTAGCACTGGCCGAGCGCGATGTGGGACGCCGCGTTCTCGTCGAACAGCGTGTTGTAGAACAACAAGCCGCTCTGCGAGATAGGCGAGGAATGCGGCACCAGCGCCACTTCGCCGAGCCGCCGCGCGCCTTCATCGGTGTCGAGCACCTTGTTCAGCACTTCCTCGCCGCGCGACGCCCTGGCCTCGACGATGCGGCCATCCTCGAACTTGACCGCGATATTGTCGATCAGCGTGCCCTGATAGGACAGCGGCTTGGAACTGACGACATGGCCGGAGACGCGCCGGCAATGCGGGGTGGTGAAGACCTCCTCGGTCGGAATGTTGGCGTTGCAGGTGATGCCGTTCTTGGCCGTGGAGGCGCCGCCCTCCCATTCATGGCCATCGGCGAGGCCGATGGTGAGGTCCATGCCGGGACCGGTGTAATGCAGCGCGCTGAAGCGCTGGCCGTTGAGCCAGTCGGTCCGTGTCCGCAAGGTCGCATTGTGCCTGTCCCATGCGGCCACGGCGCCATCCTGGTCGACCCGCGAGGCCGCGAAGATCGCATCCGCGAGTTTGCCCACCGCGACGTCCTCGGCATCGTCGGGAAACACGAGTTTGGCCCAGGCTACGCTCGGATAGGCGATGATGTTCCAGTTGGTTTCGAAGTTGACGATCTTCTCCAGCGCGGGCTGATAGGCGATCGAATTGGCCTTGCTGGCGCGCGAGACCTTCGCCGGATCCTCGCCCGACAGCAGCATCGGATTGTCGCCGACGATCGCAAGCCGCGCAGTACTGTTTCCGAACGCCTTCGCCATGCCGTCATAGAGCCAGGAGGCGGCGCGGTCGAAGCTGCCATCGTGTGCGAAGCGATAGCGCGCCAGTGTCACCGCCTCGTCCGACAGGATCGGCGTCACGATGCCGGCGCCGGCCTTGTAGGCATGCTCGGCGATCTTGCGTACGAGCGGCAGCGCAATTGTGGGGGCCGTCAGCAGCAGATCCTGGCCTTCCCGCAGTTGCAACCCCACCTTCACCGCCACCTCGGCGAGGCGGTCGAGCTTCACGGGATCGATGGGGGTGGCAAAATTGCGCTGATGAGCGGTCATGTCAGGCCTTCATTCCATTGCTGTCGGCGCAAAAGATAGGCGCAATCCTCGCCGCGTTCAACATCACCGCCGCTTTGAAAGTCTCTGGTTCGAATCATATCGGCATCCACCCCGAACCTCGTCCTCGGAGTTTGACCGAAAATGCAGCTAGTGAAACGAGGTGTTTCCCCGTCATTGCGAGCGCAGCGAAGCAATCCATGCCCTTGCGCGGGGCTAAATGGATTGCTTCGTCGCAAGGGCTCCTCGCAATGACGGGGAAACAGCTTTGCTCCGTGGGTTGCATTTTCGGTCAGACTCTCACGATGAGGTCCGAAGAGATTAAAGAGTCACTCCGGCCTGCCGAACACCTCCAGGATCTTCAACAACTGATCGTGATTGCGCCGGCCGATCTTGTCGATCGTATGATCCTGATTCTGCCGGACGAGAACGTCCGCCCGCGCGAGCAGGCCGCTGCCCTTCGCGGTGAGATAGAGCGCGTGCGAGCGCCGGTCCGCGGCAGGCCCGCGCATCAGGAGTCCACGCGCCTCCAGGACATCGAGCAGCGGCACGATGCCGGAGCGGCCAATGCCCAGCACGTGCGACAGGGCCATCTGCGACAACCCCGGATTCTCACGGGTGACCGACAGAACGGAATACTGTGCGGGACGAAGATCGAGAGGCGCCAGCCGCTGATTGAAGTCGTGGAACACGAAGAGCTGGGCCTGCCGGATCAGGTAGCCCGAGAGACCGCGCAGACCTTCGATACTGACAGGATGGCTGCCTTCGACGCTGGCGTTGCCGGGCAAGCGCTTCTCACTCGCTTTTGGTGTTGCCTTCGGTGCGAGCGTACCGCCCGGGCGCCGCTTCTGATCTGACACGAGATTCGCCCTCCTTAACGTTACTCATAGCTTTCACCGTGCCGCGTCACGGACGATCAAATTGCGAATTGTTCTGGACCTGAACAGTTCGTAAAAAGAACACCATGTGGAAAGAAACGGGGCGAGGGCGAGGATTGGTGGAGAGGGTTCAGCATTGACCGTATCCTTTCGTCGTCAGCACGACATCCTGATCAACGCGCCGGCCGAAGTCATCTACAACATCGTCAGCAATCCCAAGTCGCGGCCACGCTGGTGTGAGGCTTCGCGCAAGATCGAGGCCCCCGACCGCCCGCTGCGGCGTGGCGAGAGGTTTCGCGAGGATTGGCGCACGCGTCGCGGCATCGTCGTGCTCAACTGGATCGTCCTCGACGATGAGCGCCCGAACTCCTGGACCATCCGCGCCGACACCGACCTGGTCGGCCCGATCGTGATCCGCTATTGCCTCGAGGAGCAGGGCGACACGACGCAGTGCATCCACCATGTCAGCAATCCCCAGCGTCCCTCCGAACCGAGCCCGGACCAGATCCGGCGCATCGATGAGGATACCATCGCCGGACTTGCCGGCCTCAAGCGATATGTCGAACAACGGCTGCGGACACAGACGGCCTGAGCAGACGATTTGAGGCCCGCGGATCTCCGGTGTGCCGCGATGAGCGACGCCGGTGCAGCGCCGAGACGATCCGCGCATGTCGATCGCATCCTCAGCGGCGCGACGCCGCCAGCACCCGGTCGACCATCTGTGGCGCCAGCCCAAGATAATTGCCCGGCGAGGTCAGCCGATCGATGGTGGCGCGGTCGATCCGCGCGGAGACCCTGAGATCCGCCGACAACGCGTCCGCCAGCGTGAGGCCGTTCTCGTTGGCCAGCCGACAGGCGTCATAGACGACGTCATGCGCTTCCTGTCGACCCATCTGCGGCGCCAGCCCCATCATCACGGCTTCGGCGACGATCAGCCCGCGGCTGATCCCGAGATTGTCGGCCATTCGCTTTTCGTCGACGACGAGGCCCGCGAGCGCGAATTTCGCCTGATGCAGCGCGCCCGCGGTGAGCACGAAGCTTTCCGGGATCGCCATCCATTCGGCATGCCATGGACCAGTGGCGCGTTCGAAATCCTGCACCATCGCATCCAGCATCAGCCCGGCATGCTGGCGCACCGCCTTCGAGGCCGCGAGCATCAGTTCGGAGGAAATCGGGTTGCGCTTCTGCGGCATGGTCGAGGACGCGCCGCGGCCTTTCACGAAGGGCTCGTAGAGTTCGGCGAATTCGGTCGAGGCCATGATCATGATGTCGAGCGCGATCTTGCCGAGCGATCCGGTGACCAGCGCCAGAAAATTGACCGTCTCCGCGAGAGCATCGCGCGCGACGTGCCAGGTGGCCGTGGGCACGCCGAGGCCGAGCTCCTCGCACAGCGCCTCCTGGACCGCAAAACCCTTGTCGCCGAGCGAGGCCAGCGTGCCGGCCGCGCCGGCGAACTGCCCGACCAGCACGCGCGGCTTCAATTGCGCAAGACGTTCGGCATGCCGATCGAACATCGAGAGCCAGATCGCGGTCTTGTAGCCGAAGGTCACCGGGAGCGCCTGCTGCAGATGGGTGCGCCCGGCCATCGGCGTGTCGCGATGGCGTTGCGACAGATCGGCGAGGATGCCGCGCAGGTCAGCGATGTCCTGCTCGACGATCGCGAGTGCGGCGCGGAGTTGCAGCACCAGCGCGCTATCCATGATGTCCTGCGTGGTCGCGCCCCAATGCACGTAGCGGCCGGCCTCGCCGCATTGCTGCGCCATCTGGTGCACCAGCGGCAGGATCGGATAGCCGACGATATCGGTCTCGCGGCGCAACGCGTCGAAATCGAGCGCCGCCACATCCGTACGCGCAGCGATCTCGACCGCCGCTTCCCGCGGGATCACGCCGCAGCGCGCCTCGGCCTTCGCCAGCGCGATCTCGACCTCGACATAGCGCGAGATCAGGGAGAGATCGGAAAACACCTCGCGCATCGCCGGCGTGCCGAAGGCGTCGCGGAACAGGATCGAGTCGAGAACGGTGGTGGCGGTCGGAAAGGAGGGCATAAGGAGTCCTTGGGAGGCGGCGGAAGCGGTTGACGAGTTGGCCTCGTTCACGAGTCGTCCCGGCGAACCCCGGGACCCATAACCATCGATGTTCGCCGTGAACGAGCGCGCGGCCCCAGCGTAGCACAACGGCACGCATCGGTGGCACTGGGTCCCGGCCTTCCGGGACGACGGTCGTGTTCGCTTGTCCGATCGGTTTTTCAATGCGCGCCCCATTCACCGGTCGTCATACCTCGCGCATGCGGGTATCCAGTACACTGCGGCGTCTCGATTCCATCGCTGGCGTCTCTGGAAAATCGTCATCGCGAGCGCCAGCGAAGGAATCCGTCGTGCCGCAAGCAAAGAATGGATTGCTTGGTCGCTTCGCTCCTCGCCATGACGGCGCAATTCAAACATGCTTATCGTCCTCGCGGCGCGGTTCGCGCCCGAGCTTTGGAAATTCGTTCGCCCTTTGCAAACAGGGCGCGAGGAATGCCGGGTGCCCAATGCACCCGCAGCCTGGTGTGCGCATAGTGTGAGTTGAGTATGCACACCAGTATTCACAGCGGAGGCACCGGAAACACCCGGCATTCCCCACGCAATGGTTTTAACAGCTTATAGCGCGCTCTCCCCGGGGACCGGCTGTGCCCCCGTCATTCCCTGATGATCGCACATCGCTGCCCGGTTGGGCTCGCGCGACTCCAGCAAAACTTGACACCAGCATTGGGGTGTCAGGACCACACGCCTTGGCCGTCCGCAACACTGCCGCTCGTCTTGCACGCCTTGCTTGATCGCTCACGAGTTTGACCCCGCCCTGCGACCTCATGCGCACACGACAGCGTCGCGTCCACCGCATCCCGCCCCACGTTTCGTGACGATTGGCCGTAACGCCCCTTGCATCGAGGCGGGATGGCGAGAAGGAAGCACAAATTTCTGAAAAACGGAAGCATAATATTTTTCGCAGGAGGGCTGGACAGGAATTCGCGGAGCGCGCCCGTCGGGCAAATCAGTTGGTGAAAAAACGTCGTGAAGTGGCTGCGGCGCAGCGTTTTAGCCTCCCTCCTCCCGCGAGCGCAGCGAGCGCGGGGAGGGTGGCGCGAAGCGCCGGGTGGGGTCTCGCCGCAAACGGTATCATCGGATCAATTCGCGGAGACACCCCCACCCGACCGGCCTTTGGCCGGCCACCCCAGAGCGAGCTTTGCTCGCCTCGACCCCGCGCTTCGCTTGCGATCGCGGGGGAGGGATAGACCCGCTCGCATCAGCGAGATACAGGCTGCCGTACGTTCGAAGACCTGTGCCGGATATTGCGCCGATCACCCGAGTAAGTCTTACGACGCACCATACTGAGCGACCGATGCGTCGGCTTGAGCAAGACCTGTTCTCAGTCGTAGACTTCCCCCTCGTCTCCGACGAGCCGTGCATCCAAGTCGCGGGCAAGTTCCAGGGCAAGACGACGCACCGCAGACGTGGGCTCCTCGAAATCACGGGGCGCTGGGAACGATATGCGGCCGGAACGAGACCAGCTAAACCCGGGCTGCCACCGGGCATCTGTGGCTGAGAAGATTTCCGCATCTCCACCGTCATTGCGGAGTGTAATAATTTCGTAGGTTCTTGGGTTGGTTGCCTGGAAGTTACCTTCGACCAAACGAACACCGTCGGTCCTCGCCACTACGGCTCGCCATTCCGAAAGTTCAATTGGCGAACGCTGCCCATCAGGAGTGCGCCGTTCGATATGAATCGAATAGGCCATCGCTTCTTCCTGCTGAGAGAAGCCGGAAACTTATCAGATGAGACAAACGCATCTGACCGGATTCACCGTGCCCCGTTCTACCGGCTGCGTCCCGTCTTCGTCAACGCGGCCGACATTCGCGCCCCATCATCACCGCGCCTTCGGCTCCTCGATCGGCTCCAGCTCAGGCAGCCTGATCATGTCGTTGAGGCGTTTGTTGAGCTCCTCCTCCGACAGCGGCGCCGGCGGCAGCCGCGAACTGTCGGCCTGCGACTGCCCGACATGGGTCAATTGCGGGAACAGCAGGACCAGTACGAGCAGCAGCCATTGCGCCGCGAGAAACGGCGCCAGCGCGCGCACGAAGGCGCGGAAGACGACGGGCTCCTTCAGCACGCCGCGCACCATCATCAGCGCGTAGCCGAACGGCGGCAGCAGGAAGCTCGACTGCAAGGTCAGCAGCACCAGCACCGAGACCCAGCGCGCATCGGCAATGCGGATCAGCAGCGGCGGAATCACGATCGGCACGATCACGAAAATGATCTCGAACGCATCGAGCACGAAGGCGCACAGCCCGATCATGCCGAGGACGACGGCGACGGCGGTGATGTCCCCGCCCGGAATCTGTGACACCATGCGGCCGACGAGATCCGCGGTCCCCAGGAGCCGCAGCACCATCGTGAATGTCGTTGCCGCCAGCAGCAGCGAAAACAATGCGCCGGTGAGCGCGATGGCATCGCTCAGCAGGCTGCTCAGCACCGCGGGCCCCAGCCGCCCCGTCAGGAGGCCCGCGGCCAGCAGCGCAAACGCGCCCATCGCGGCGGCCTCCACCGCATAGAAATAGCCCAGCGCCACGCCCCCGAGCAGAGCGATGAGGGACACCAGCGCGATGGCGGCGAGCCAGCCTTCTCCTGACGTCAGCGGCTCGCGCTCAGGCAGTCTGGTCGCCTTGTGCCCTGCGATCCAGCACAGCGCCAGACAGAGCGCCAGGAAGATCCCGCCCGGCAGCAGCGCCGCATGAAAGATATCCTGGGTGTTGACGACGCGATCGCTGCGTCCCGTCGCCGTGACCGCCATGGTGTGCGCCGACAACATCGCATCGCTCAGGAGAATAAGGACCAGCGACGGCGGCACCAGCACGCCGAGCGTAGCGGCCACCGCGATGATGGCGTGACGATTGGCGACGGGAATGCCTTCCGCCGCGAGGCGCGGCGAGACCACGCGGGAGAGGCCGAGCACACTGGCGCCGACCGACCCGTTCATCGGCCCGAGCAGCGCCCCGAGCATCATGCCCGACACCAGTGGCGCCTCCGGCTTGCGTGGCAGCGCGGCATTGCTGGCGCGGTAGAGCGCGTCGGCGACTGGAAGCCGGTCCAACAACAGGCCCATGGTGACGTAGAGCGGCAGCGCCTGCAGCAGATCGCTTTCGAACAGATTGATGAGCCGGGACGGCAGCACGCCGAGAATCGCGACGTCGATGGTGCCCGTGACGACGCCCAATATCGCGCCTGATGTCGCGACCGCGATCAGGATGACGGCGGCGGGCAGGCCGGTGGCGACAATCCCGACGCCCACCAGCACGAGCAGCCCAAGCCCGGCCCATTCCATCTACTCGTTCCCCTTGCGCGGCCGGAACAGGTCGACCAGCGCCTGGCCGAGGATCACGGCGGCCATCAGCCAGAGCGCGATCTTGATCACGAAATAGCCGGGATTGCCGCTGTCCTGAAACGACTCCAGGCCGCGGACGCTCGACATCACGGCGGTCCTGCTCGCGACCAGAATGAAGATCGCCCAGGGCAGCAATCCCAGCGCGGCCCCGAGCCGCGCGAGGCGTCGCCGCGTTGACGGCGCGTACCGTCGGGCCAGCAGATCGACGGCGAGATGGGTTCCGGCGCGGGTCGCAGCCGTGACGCTGATCGCGACGAAGAGCGCGAAGACCACCTGTCCCAGATCGTTGGCCTCCCGGGAGAACCCGCGAAACAGCTCGCGCAGTGGCCACTGCAGAAACAGGAGAACGACCAAGGGCAGCGCCAGCCATTTGGCGGCGGCCACGACCCGACCGATCAGGCGATCGAATCCGCGCAGGATGGTCGTCATCGCGTGTATCTCAAATGAGCATGACTAAATCGCCCGGCGGGGAAATGCCGGGCAGGGATTTATGCCCTGATGGCGAGGGCGAGTCTTGCGAAAACGACGGTGTTTCGGGCCGGGGCGGCGTAGCAAGTGCCGCCACTGCTGCGTCATGACCGACTTTTTCCCCTCATACTGAGGGCCTGACCGATAAGGTAGCCAGCGAAACGAGGAGTTTGAAAGCGTCAATGCGAGCGCAGCGAAGCAATCCATCTCTGCGTACGGGGCTAAAATGGATTGCTTCGTCGCAAGAGCTCCTCGCAATGACGGGGAAACAGCTCTGCTTCATGGGTTACATTCGAGTCTGGCTCTGAGGAGCATCGCATCGGCGACGCGTCTCGAAGGATTGAGGCCGCGGCCGGGCCTTCATGGTTCTCCGAGCGATGCGAAGGTTCCGGGACGTCAGCTATCCCCCAGCTTCACATCCGGCTCCGGCCGCCCGCGCGCCCCTGCCGCGAGCAGGAAGGTGCGGCCGTGGTCGGGATCGGCGGCACGCGCTGTCACGTCCATGCCCTGCCACGCCGAGGTGACCAGAAGCTGCGACAGATCCGGGCCGACGAAGGCGGGGCAACTGCTCTGCAACGCGGGCACACGGAGCGCGCGCAAGTGCTGGCCCGCCGGATCGTAGATGTCGACACAGCCGCCGCCCCAGCGCGCGTTCCAGATCAGGCCGTCAGCATCGACGACGGCACCATCGAGTCCTCCCGGACCATTGTGGTGGATCAGCGGCACGGGATCGCCGACCGGCAATCCGGTCGCGGCATCGAGGGCCACGCGATTGAGCACGTTGCGCGCGGTGTCGGTGAAATAGCCGATGTCGCCCGACGGCGAAAAGCAGATCGCATTCGGAATTGAGATCTCGGAATAGAGCCGCACGACCTTGCCGCCATGCAGCGCATAGATCGCGCCGGCACCCGTCTCCGCGCGCCGGCCCATGGTACCAAACCACAACGTACCTGAGGGGTGGACGCGCGAATCGTTGGAGCGCGTCGCCGGATTGTCGGCCTCGACAGCTGTGAACAACTCCAGGCGGCCGTCGGCCACGAAGCGGACATAGAGGCCCTCGTCGGTGACGAGGAGCTGGCGCTCGGCGTCGATCCGCGCCAGCGCGCTTCCCATCTTCGGAAGCGCATGGATGGTGGTCGCTCCATCAGCGACGCGGCATTCGAACAGCCGGCGTTCGAGAATGTCGAACCACCAGGCGGTGCCGGTCAGGGGATCGTAGGTCGGCCCCTCGCCGAGCTGGCAGCGCTCGGCCGAGAGCACCCGGGTTGGAACGTCTTCCATCGGATCACTCCTCAAGGCATTGTTCCGAAGCGATAGATCATGGTGCGGCGATAGAGCTGCCCGGGATCGAGCCTTGCGGACGGGAAATCCGGTCGGTTCGGCGTGTCGGGCCAGGCATGGGGCTCGAGACACACCGCGTCGGACTGGCGATAGAGACGATCGCCCTTGCCGGCATAGGTGCCGTCGAGGAAATTGCCGGAATAGAACTGCAGGCCCGGCTGGTCGGTCAGGAGGTCCATGGTGCGCCCGGTGCGCGGCGCCTCCAGCCGGGCGGCGAGCTGAACCTCGCGTCCGGGCCGCAGGCAGTAATTGTGATCGTAGCCGTGCCCGATCTGCAGCTGCTCGTCCTTGTTCCTGATCCGCGCGCCGATGGCCGTGAGCTTGCGAAAATCGAACGGCGTGCCGTCGACGGTGCGCGGCGGCGTCGCCAACGGGATCGCGCCCGCATCGACCGCGAGGAACTGATCGGCCGATATCATCAGGCGATGGTCGAGGATGTCACAGCCCGACAGCGCGCCGTTGAGATTGAAGAAGGCATGATTGGTGAGGCCGACCATGGTCGGCCGGTCGGTGGTCGCCTCATAGGTCAAAGAGAGTTCGGTCGGTCCGCTCAGACGATAGATCGCGCGCGCCGTGAGTTCGCCGGGAAAGCCACCCTCGCCATGGGGACTGGTATAGGCCAGGACCACCGCGGGCTGCGGGCCGTCCTCGATCGCGGCGATGCGCCAGACCTTGCGGTCGAAGCCGTCATTGCCGCCGTGCAGCATGTTGACGCCATTGTTGACGTCGAGCTGATGCGACTTGCCGTCCAGCGTGAAGCGCGCCGCGCCGATGCGATTGGCGTAGCGGCCGATGGTGGCGCCGAAGTAGCGCCGCTGCGCCAGATAGCCGGCGAGGTCGTCGTTGCCGAGCAGGATGTCCTCGCTGCGCCCGGCGCGATCGGGCACCTTGAGCGTATGGATAGCGGCGCCATAGGTCATGATGACGGCTTCAAAACCGTCAGCCCCGCGCAAGGTCACCTGTTCGACCAACGTGCCGTCTGGCATTGCGCCAAAAGGCGCGCGATCGATGTTGGCTTTGCTCGCCGCACTCATGCCTTGTCCTCGAAAGCTTCGACCGTGCGCCGCCGCCCGAGCATGAAGGCATCGGCGACCAGCAGCTGCGGCGCGAGATCGACGTCCGAGCGTCCGTCCGATGACAATTCGACGAAGCGGCGATACAGCCCCTGATATTCGGCGTCCTTGGCATCGACCAGAGCGGTGTCGCCGTCGAACAGGCGGGCGCCGCCCGAAGCCAGAGTGACGGGACCGCCGTCGGTGTCGAAGCGGATATCCCAGCTCTGCGGTCCGGTCTGGCGGAAATCGAACACGGCATGGATCGGCAGGCCGTCCATGTCAGAGATGTCGAGTTCGGCTGCGATCGGCGCCGCGCGATTGGCGGGGAAGTCGAGATCGGCCCTGGTGACGAACAGCGGCTGCGGCAGAACGCGGGTCAGGATCGACAACGCGTTGATGCCGGGATCGAACACGCCGAAGCCGCCGGCCTCGAAGATCCAGTCCTGTCCGGGATGCCAGACCCGCACGTCTTCCTTCCAGGTGATGGTGACCTGGCTGATCCTGCGGGTCGCCAGCAGCTGCCGCGCCGGCTCGACCGCGGGCGCATAGCGCGAATGCCAGGTCGCGAACAGGGTGACGCCCGCCTCCTTGGCGGCCGCCACCAGCGGCGCGATCTCGCTGACGCTGGCGCCCGGCGGCTTCTCCAGCATCACATGCTTGCGCGCGGCGAGCGCGGTCGCGGCCTGGGCCCGCCGCACCTGCGGCGGCATGCACAGCGCGACCGCATCGATCTCCGGTCCGTCGCGCAGCAGATCCTCCAGGCTGCGAAAATGCGGCACGCCCGGCAGCGAGGCGTTGCGGCTGGCGACGGCGACGAGGGTCGCGCCCGGCGTTGCCGCGATCGCCGGCACATGCTGGTCGCGCGCGATCTTGCCGAAACCGACGATGGCAATGCGAAGGTCGCTCATGACAGGAGGTCCGCTGTGTTGGAGGCCGTGAGGAGCATGATGTCAACGTCCCCACTTCAGGACGACGGGATCGAGCCGGCGGGCGATCTCGATCAGCCCGGCGCGGATCGCCGGATGCAGCGGCGGCAGCGGCGCGCGCAGGGTGTCGTGGGCGATGACGCCGCCCTCTTTCATCAACACCTTGCAGGCCGCCAGTCCGCATTGCCGGTTCTCATAATTGATCAGCGGCAGCCAGCGCTGATAGGCGTCCATCGCGGCCTCGCGGTTGCCCGCGACATAGGGATCGATGATCTGCCGGATGCCGTCGGGATAGCCGCCGCCGGTCATCGCGCCGGTGGCGCCGGCATCGAGATCGGCCATCAAAGTGATCGCCTCCTCCCCGTCCCACGGGCCCTCGATGGCCGCGCCGCCGGCCTCGATCATGGCCCGCAGCTTGGACGCGGCCTGCGGCACTTCGATCTTGAAATAAGCCAGGTTCTCGATCTCGCGCGCCATGCGGGCGAGGAAGGGCACGGACAGCGGCGTCCCGGCGACCGGCGCATCCTGCACCATGATCGGGATCGAGATGGCATCGGAAACGCCGCGATAGAAGTCGTAGATCGCGGCCTCCGGCACCCGGAAGGTGGCGCCGTGATAGGGCGGCATCACCATCACCATTGCAGCACCCTGCTCCTGCGCCCGGCGCGAACGCTCGGCACAGACGAAGGTGGAGAAATGCGTGGTCGTGACGATCACCGGCACCCGGCCGGCGACGTGCTCCAGCACCGCGGTCATGACGCTGTCGCGCTCGTCGTCGGTCAGCACGAACTGTTCGGAGAAGTTGGCGAGGATGCACAGCCCGTGCGAGCCGGCGTCGATCATGAAGTCGATGGCGCGCTTCTGGCCTGCGAGGTCGAGGCGGCCGTCGGCGTCGAACACGGTCGGCGCGACCGGAAACACGCCCTTGTAGGGTCGCGGGAAAGACGTGGTCATGAGGCCCCCTCAGTGATTGTCGCGCGGCACCGGCGATCCGCTGCGGCCGACCAGGAAGTCGAAATCCGCACCACGGTCGGCCTGCAGCACGTGGTCGACATACATTCGTTGATAGCCGCGCGACGTGTGCGGCGCCGGCGCCACCCAGGCGGCGCGGCGGGTCGCGAGTTCAGCGTCGCTGACATGCAGATGCAGCGAGCGCGCGGGCACGTCGAGCGTGATGAGGTCGCCGTTCTGCACCAGCGCCAGCGGCCCGCCCGCGGTCGCCTCAGGGGCGACGTGCAGCACCACCGTGCCGTAGGCCGTGCCGGACATCCGCGCATCCGAAATGCGGATCATGTCGCGCACGCCCTGGCGCAACAGCTTCTGCGGCAGCGGCATGTTGCCGACCTCGGCCATGCCCGGATAACCCTTCGGGCCGCAATTCTTCAGCACCATGATGCAGGAGGCGTCGATGTCGAGCGTCTCGTCGTCGACCGCGTGATGCATCTCCTCGACGCTCTCGAACACGACGGCGCGGCCGGTGTGTCGCATCAGTTCCGGCGAGGCGGCGGATGGCTTGATCACCGCGCCGTTCGGCGCGAGGTTGCCGGACAGCACGGCAATGCCGGCGATCGCCTTGAACGGCGCCTCGAACGGGGTGATGACCTCGGTGTTCCAGCACGGCGCCTCGGCGACATTGTCCCACAACGTGCGACCGTTCACCGTGAGTGCGTCCTTGTGCAGCAGCCCGCGCTCGCCGAGCGTGCGCAGCACCGCCGGCAGGCCGCCGGCATAGTAGAAATCCTCCATCAGGAAGCGGCCCGACGGCATCAGGTCGACCAGGCAATGCACGTCGTGGCAGAGCCGCTCGAAATCCTCCAGCTTGAGGTCGACGCCGACCCGCCCGGCGATCGCGAGCAAATGCACCACCGCGTTGGTCGAGCCGCCGATCGCGGCCAGCGCCCGGATCGCGTTCTCGAACGCCGCGCGGGTGAGGATATCGGACGGTTTGAGATCCTCGCCCACCATCTCGACGATGCGCCGGCCGGCCATGCGGGCGAGCAGGTTGCGCCGCGCATCGGCGGCGGGGATCGCGGCATTCTCGGGCAGGCCGATGCCGAGGGCTTCGACCACCGAGGCCATGGTTGAGGCAGTGCCCATGGTCATGCAGCTGCCGGCCGAGCGGTTCATCGCGGCTTCCGCCTCGTGGAATTCGGCCAGCGTGATCTCGCCGGCGCGAAGCTGCTCGCTCATCGAGATGATGTTGGTGCCGGAGCCGATGATCTGGCCGCGATAGACCCCGCGCAGCTGCGGTCCGCCTGATACGCCGATGGTCGGCAGGTCGGCGGACGCAGCCCCCATCAGCAGCGCCGGCGTCGTCTTGTCGCAGCCCATCAGCAGCACGACGCCGTCGAGCGGATGCGCGCGGATCGCCTCCTCGACGTCCATCGAGGCGAGATTGCGGAACAGCATCGCGGTCGGGCGCATCGTCACCTCGCCGAGCGAGGACACCGGAAACTCCAGCGGATAGCCGCCGGCGTCGAGCACGCCGGCGCGCACGTGATCGGCCAGCGTCCGGAAATGCCCGTTGCAGGGGGTGAGTTCGGACCAGGTGTTGCAGATCCCGATCACCGGCCGCCCCTCGAAGCGGTCCTGGGGCGTCCCGCTGTTCTTGAGGAAAGAGCGGTAATAGAAGCCCATCTTGTCTTGCCTGCCAAACCAGGCCTGGCTGCGGAGCGGCTTTTTCGTTGGTTCGTCGGTCATGCCGTGTCCGTCCGTTCAGTCGATTGCGCGTGGCGGCGCCGACCGTTGTAGATGACCGCCGTCATCGCCGCGGTCGCAGCGTCCGCATCCTGGTCGACGATCGCATCAACGATGCGCTGATGCCAGAGCAGCACCGTCGCGTGATCCTCCGGCTCGACCGGGGCGCTGCGGAGAAACGAGGCGCGCAGCGCAGCCTCGATGACCGCGCCGATCGAGCGCATGAAGGGATTGCCCGAGGCATTGGCGACCGCGATGTGCAGTGCGAGATCGCCGTCGGCAAACGCGGTGGAATCGGGCGCTTCGTTGCGCATCATATCCATGCTGCGGTGCAATTCCGCGATGTCGGCGTCGGTGCGGCGGTTAGCTGCCAGCGCCGCCGCCTGCGGTTCGACCGCGAGCCTGATTTCGGCAAGATCCGAGAGGAAGCGCCGGTCGATCCCGACATCGAGATGCCAGGCCAGAACGTCGACATCGAACATGTTCCAGGCGCTGCGCCCGCGTACCACGGTGCCGACCCCGGCCTTGGTGGTCAGCAGGCCCTTGGCGACCAGCGTCTTGACGCTTTCGCGCAGAACCGTCCGCGACACGCCGAAGGTCGCCATCAGTTCGGCATCACCGGGGATACGCGCGCCTTCGCCGTAGCGCCCGCCGATGATGTCGATCCCCACGCTGCGCGCGACCTCCGCATGATTGGAGCGGGCGCGCAGCGTCGGAATGACGATCAGACCAGTCACGGTTTGGCCACTCCTGCCTGACGCGCGCGGGACCTGGTGGCGAGCTTGAGCATGCCCTGCTGCAGGCCGATGAACAGGAACAGCAGAATGCCGGTCGCGATCTTCGTCCACCAGCTCGACAGCGTGCCGTCGAAGTTGATGTAGGTCTGGATCAATCCCTGGATCAGCACGCCGATGAAGGTCCCCACTGTCGAGCCCTGCCCGCCCGTCAACAGCGTCCCACCTATCACCACCGCGGCTATGGTGTCGAGTTCGACGCCCACCGCCGAGAGCGAGTATCCGGCGGCAGTGTAGAAGGAAAACACGATGCCGGCGATCCCTGCAAGCACGCTGGAGAGCATGTAGATCCGGACTGTCATCGACCCGATCGGCACCCCCATCAGCGCTGCTGCAGTGCGGTTGCCGCCGAGCGCATAGACACTGGTGCCGAACCGGGTGAAGTGCAGCAGGATGGAACCCAGGGCGACCACGCAGAGCATGATCAGCGCGATTGCGGTGAGGCGTCCGCCTCCCGGCAAGGCAAGACCCCAATCTGATACCGCCACATAGAACGGCGCCGTGATCGGGGTCGATTCGGTGGACATCAGAAAGCTGGTGCCACGCACCAGGAACATGCCCGCCAGCGTGACGATGAAAGGCGGCATGTCGAAGAAATGGATCACCGCCCCCATCGCGGCGCCAAAGCCCGCGCAGAGCAGAAGCAGGATCGCGAACGCGGCCAACGGCGGCAGTCCCATCCGCTCGGTGGTCAAGGCCACGAACACCGTGGCAAAGCCGATCACCGATCCGACCGAGAGATCGATGCCGCCGGAGATGATGACGAAGGTCATGCCGGTCGCGACCACCCCGAGGAAGGCGTTGTCGGTCAGCAGATTGGCGACGACGCGGGTCGAGGCGAAGTTCGGAAACTGGCTCGCGCAGATGGCAAAGCCGGCCACGAACACCAGCGCGGTGACGAGAACGGGAGACACGCGCATCATGCCCTAGCCTTCCTCAAGGTCGTTGCCTTCCTCAAGGCGCCGGTGAGGCCGGACAGCCGCGGCGACTGCAACAGCAGCACGACCAGCACCACCGCGGCCTTGACCACCAGATTGAACTCCGGCGGGTAGCCGGACAACAGGATGCCGGTATTCATCGCCTGGATGATCAACGCGCCACAGACGGCGAGAACCAGGCTGAAGCGCCCGCCGAACAGCGAGGTGCCGCCGATCACGACCGCGAGGATCGCATCCAGTTCCAGCCACAGCCCGGCATTGTTGGCGTCGGCGCCCATGATGTCGGCCGCCGCGATGATGCCGGCAAGCGCCGCGCAAAGGCTGCACCAGACATAAACAGCGACGATCATCATCTTGATGCCGACACCGGACAATTCGCTCGCGCGCGGATTGCCGCCGGTGGCCTCGATCAAGAGCCCGAGCGACGAGCCGCGCACGACGAGGCCGGTGACCAGCAGCATGCCCGCCACGATCACGACCGGCGCAGGGACGCCGAACACCGAGCCGGTGCCGAACCAGATCAGGTCCGGCGAGGTGAAGGTCACGATCCGTCCCTCGGTGATCAATTGCGCGACGCCGCGGCCGGCCACCATCAGGATCAGGGTGGCGACGATCGGCTGGATGCCGAGCACGGCGACGAGGAAACCGTTCCAGAGGCCGCAGAGGAGCCCGGCGCCCAGGGCGGCCGCCACCGCGACCGGCCAGGCATGCGTGTCCGCAAGACTCGCCGCGATCGCGCCCGAGATCGCGATCACCGCGCCCACCGAGAGATCGATGCCGCGGGTCGCGATCACCAGCACCATCCCGAGCGCCAGCAGCGCCACCGGCGCGCCGCGATTGAACACATCGACCAGACTCCCGAACAGCCGGCCATCCTGCAGCCGCAGATCGAAGAATTGCGTCGACACCAGGCGATCGATCGCGAGGATCGCAATCAGCGCGAGAATCTGCGGCAGGCCACGGCGCGGCACGAGACTCATGTTCATGCGACCTCCGCGGCGGGCGAGCTGTGATCGGCGGCGATCGCGGCCAGGATCGAGGGCACGCTGATGGCGCCGTCTTCCAGCGTGCCGACATGGGCGCGATCGCGCAGCACCACGACCCGATCGGAATAGGCGACGATCTCGTCGAGTTCGGAGGAGATCACGAGCAGCGCCAGACCCCGATCGCAGAGATCGCGAATCAGCCGGATGATCTCGGCATGGGCGCCGACATCGATGCCGCGCGTCGGCTCGTCCAGCACCAGCAGCCGCGGCTCGGTCGCGAGCCAGCGCGCCAGCAGCACCTTCTGCTGGTTGCCGCCCGACAACAGTCCGATCGGACGCTCCGGATCGGGCGGACGAATGTCGAGCAGCTTGACGAAGCGGCCCGCGATCTCGTCCTGCTCGCGCCGCGAAAGCGGCCTGAGAATGCCAAGCTTCGCTTGCAGCGCCAGCACGATGTTTTCGCGCACCGTCAGATCTGCGACGATGCCGTCGGTCTTGCGTTCCTCGGGACAGTAGCCGAAGCCATGACGGACCGCGTCGCGCGGCGAGTGCAGCCGGAGCGGCTTGCCGTCCACCGTGACGTGGCCACTGTCGGCACGCTCGGCGCCGAACACCAGCCGCGCGGTTTCGGTGCGGCCTGCCCCCAGCAGACCGGCAAGGCCCGTGACTTCGCCGCTGCGCAAATCGAGATCGAACGGCGCGACATAGCCGGACTTGCCGTAATTCGAGAACGACGCGCACAGCGCGCCCTGCTCTCGGTCCCGCGCGGCGCGCGCGCCGGTGGTCTCGGAGAGCTCGTGGCCCAGCATCATCTGGATCAAGTCCATGCGCGGCAGCGAGGCGGTGGCGCGTTCGCCGATCAGCCGGCCGTTGCGCAGCACCGTGATGCGGTCGGAGACGTCGTAGACCTGATCGAGGAAATGCGTGACGAAGACGATGCCGATGCCGCGCGCGGCGAGGCCGCGCATGGTGTCGAACAGCATGGCGACCTCGTGCCGGTCGAGGCTCGCGGTGGGTTCGTCGAGGATCAGAACCCGGGCCGAGAGGTCGATCGCGCGCGCGATCGCCACCACATGCTGGATCGCGACCGAATAGCTGCCGAGCGGCGCTGTCACGTCGATGTGCAGACCATAGCCGTCGAGCAGCTTGGCCGCGCCGCGCTTCATCTCGCGATCAAGAACGATGCCGAACCGGGTCGGCTCCCGTCCCAGATAGACATTCTGCGCCACCGACAGGTTCGGCAGCAGGTTGACCTCCTGGTAGACGGTGGCGATGCCGGCATCGACCGCCTCCCGTGCCGACCGCGGCGCGACCTCTTCATTCAGCAGACGGACCACGCCGCCATCGCGCGACAGCACACCGGTGATGACCTTGATCAAGGTCGACTTGCCGGCGCCGTTCTCGCCGAGCAGCGCATGAATCTGGCCGGCCCGCAGCGTGAAATCGACAGCGTCGAGCGCGCGCAAGGGACCGAAGCTCTTGCTGAGCCCGCGCACATCCAACAGGGGCCGCTCTGGGCCGGCGACATCTTGCATCGATGCAAACATCCAGGGGATACGACGTTGAGGGCGCCCGCCGGATCGACCGGCGAGCGCGCCACTGACTTCATCCAGAGTGGATCAGAGATTCGGGCGCGCTGCCACCGGCGGCCCGCCGACGGCAGGCCTCGCGCCCGTTTGAAGCGCTTGCGAGACGACTCGCGCTCAGTAGCCCAGGCCCTTCTTGCTGTCATACGCCTTCTGCGGATCATCCGCCGACGTATAGAGCTTGGACTCGGTCTGGATCCACTTCGGCGGCACGGTGCCCTTCTCCTTGTAGGCGATGAGCGTATCGAGCGCGGGGCCGGCCATGTTCGGCGTCAGTTCGACGGTGGCATTGGCTTCGCCGGCGACAATCGCCTTGAAGATATCCGGAACGGCGTCGATCGAGACGGTGAGGATATCCTTGCCGGGCTTGAGGCCGGCTTCCTTCATGGCCTGGATCGCGCCGACCATCATGTCGTCATTATGCGCATAGACGGCGCAGATCGTCTTGCCGCCAGCCTCGGCCTTGATGAAGCTCTCCATCACTTCCTTGCCCTTGGCGCGGGTGAAGTCGCCGGTCTGGCTGCGCACCAGCTTGATGTTGGCATGCTTGGCGATCGCGGTGTCAAAGCCCTTCTTGCGGTTGGTGGCGACGCTGGCGCCGACGGTGCCCTGCAGCTCGACCACGTTGCATGCCTTCTCGCCGACCGTCTTGGCCAGCCAGTCGCCTGCGACCTCGCCTTCATGCACGCTGTCGGAGGTGACCGCGGTCAGATAGAGGTCCTTGCCCGATGGATCGATGTCGCGATCGAGCAGGATCACGGGAATCTTGGCTTCCTTGGCTTCCTTGAGCACGGCATCCCAGCCCGACGAGACCACCGGCGCCAGGAAGATCGCGTCCACGCCCTGGGCGACGAAGGAGCGGATCGCCTTGATCTGGTTTTCCTGCTTCTGCTGGGCGTCGGCGATTTTCAGATTGACGGTGCGCTTGGCGGCTTCCGATTTGGAGACGGTGGTTTCCGCCGCCCGCCAGCCGGATTCCGACCCGATCTGCGAAAAGCCGACCGTCAGCTGAGCGGCGCCGGCCGGGAGAATGGATGCAGCGCTCGCCATCGCGAGCCCCAGCAACATGGGTTTCAGTGCCATTAGACGTTGTCCTCTCATGTAAATCTTTTGATCTTGGGTCCCGTGATGCCAAAAAAGGTAATTTGACACCTCTCCAGCCCGTGTCAGGCCGGTCGGAGGGTAACGAACCACACCTCAGCGGCGATTACTAGTAAGATTATCGTACTTTTGAAATTTGGTCGTGGACCTCGAAGGCCGCCGGCCCGGCGGAGGCCTGGAGGCCAAATCATGGCTGAGCACAGACGTGTCAGACACTTCCGCCAGGGCCGTCACCCAGCGGTCGGCAGGTCCAGGCACGTACCTCTGCTCAGAGCGAGTAAGCCCTTGACGCAGTTTCCCGAGATCGGCGATCCACTGCCCGCGCCGAACAACGCGCATGAGGGGCCAAGCCATGCCGACCAGCTTTAAGGACATCAGTCTCGCATTCGAATTCGTCGGAAGCGGCGGCTATGGCGCCAATGAGGCGATCCTGTGCCGGCGCACCGGCGAGATCTATTACCGCTCCGACCTTGCCGGTATTGACGATTTCAAGGATGAGCACCCGGACGAGGATGCAGATGGCGAGAACTACATCGCGATTCCCGACAAGCGCGAGTTCGGTCTCGGCAAGCCGCTGGCGCTGGACTTTGCCCGCGAATTCCTGCCCGACGACTTTGATGACGTAAGATACATTTTCAGCAAGCGCGGCGCCTATCCGAAATTCAAGGCCCTGCTGATGCGACGACACGCTCTGGAGCGCTGGTACGCGTTCGAAGAGAAGGCGACGAACCAGGCGTTGCGCGACTGGTGCGAGGTGAATTCAATCGAGCTCAGCGACTAACTCCGTCCCGGCGACCTATCGTGACCTGCGTCCCGGCAGGCGCGCGGGACACCCGTCTCCTGTTCGATCGCGACCATCGATATCGGGCCGGCTCCGGTGTCAGCGCGCGTAACGGTCGATCGCCCTGCATCCGCGAAAGTCTGGACCGACGCGGCGCTTCCGCCGGAGGTTACGGGTGCTGATTGGTGGGTGGATTCCATGTAACCTGTCGTTGGTTTGTCGCCGCTGTGTGAACTATGATTGGGTGAAGCACAATGGAGAGGACATGCAGCAGATGCGGTCGTCGGTGCCACTCGCGATCATTGGCTTCATCATCGTCGCCTGTGCGTTTTCCACGAATACAGTCCTTTCACGCGCGAATGCGGGAGAGGTCCCCTCGTTCTCGCTTGCATTCTTTCGCTGGAGTCTCGTTGCGCTGGGCCTCGCACCGTTCTCGGTTCGCGAGATCAGGGCAAAGTGGCCAGCGATTTCACCGCGTCTGGGGATGGTCGCGGCCGCGGGCTTCTGCGGAATGTTTCTCTGCGGGGGACCCGTCTATGTGGCAGGTATCACCACGACGGCGATCAACATCGGGCTGATCATAGCGGCGGCGCCGGTCAACGTGCTCTTGATCGCATGGATCATTGGCTTCGAGAAAATCCAGCCCGTGCAGGTGGCCAGCATCGCTCTCGCATTGCCGGGCGTCGCCTTGATCCTGGCACGCGGCTCGCTGGACACACTGACCACCGTCAATTTTGCTCCAGGCGATATTCTCGTCTTCATCGCCATGCTCGGCTGGACAGGCTACAACCTGTTGCAGGTGCGAACATTGCCCGACCTGTCCTCCATCTCGCGGACTTGCCTGTTTGCCTTCGCGGGTGCGGGTTTCAGCCTGCCGTTCTTCCTGCATGAGGCATGGGAGGCGCCACAGGCGGTGTTCTCGGCTCGTGCATTCCTCACCTATTTGTTTGCCGCGATTGTACCTGGAATTGGTGCGTATGCCGGCTTTGCTTACCTTGCCGCGAAATTCGGCTCCGTGCGCGCGTCGCTCATGACCTACGTCGTACCGATCGCAAGTGTGCTGTTTTCCATGCTGCTCCTCGGCGAGGGCCCTTCCGCCTACCACTTCATCGGCGGTCTGCTCATCCTCGCCGGCATATGGCTCAGCGTGCGACGCTAACGGTCATGCTCAGGCGATGAAAAAACTCGTACAGCCGCCGGATGCTCGCGTTACAATGTGATCGTTTCCAGGCGACGGCGCTCGGTCGCCTTGGCCACCGCCTCGGTTCGCGTTCGAGCGCCGAGTTTGCGGAACAGGGATTCGAGGTGGAACTTCACGGTGTGCAGCGAGATGGTCAGGCGGCGCGCGATCGCCTTGTTGGTCAGGCCTTCGGCGAGTGCCGTGAGCACGTCGAGTTCGCGCGGCGTCAGCAGCGTCTGACCGTCCAGTTCGTTGATCGCGCCAAAACCACTCTCGATCGCATCGGGTGCGCGGACGATGAGGCCGGCGGCCACCGCGCGGATCGCGGCGTCGATCTGGCGCGCGTCCGCATCGCGCGCCAGCACGCCGGCCCGGTCGTGATCGGCGCCACCGAGCGCCACCACCGGGCGGGTCTCGCCGCGCGGGATCTCGCCATCCGCCAGCACAACGTCGGCTGCGTCCCCGCCATCCACCACGAGATGCCCGGCTTCGGCGACGATGCGACCCAGGAGGTTGCGGCGCCGCGCATCCGAGGCGCGGACGGCGACGCGCAGACGCTGCGCCGGGACCAATTGTGCTGCCGCCTCGCTCATGCCGCGCGCCGTTCTGTAATCGTGGTCTGCACCGTCATCACCTGACCGCTCCGGATCAGCCGGATGTCCGCCTTGCGCCCGATGCTGTCGGACCCGAACAGCCGCGCGACCTTGCGCCACCGCTGCGTCGAGGTTCCGTCCACGCTCAGGATGATGTCGCCCGCCACGATTCCGGCCAGAGCGGCAGGACCATTGTCGATCACCGACATCACCATGAGGCCCGAGGACTGCTCGGCGCTCTCGCGCAGCGCATCGGGCACGGCGACGGCCTGCAGCGCAACGCCGAGCCAGCCGCGGGCGATGTGACCATCCTTGGCGAGCAAGGGGACGATGCGGGCGATGGTCGCGGTCGGAATCACGAGGACCTGGCCACGCGGCCCGAAGGTCGACATCCCCAGGCAAGCGCCCGACGCGTCGAATACGGGTCCGCCCTCCTCGCGGCGAGCCAGAGCGAGATCGAGCACGATGCGCCGGTCGATCAGGCCACCGCGGCTCGAATGCCATTCGGGAGCGGCGAGATTGACGAGCCCGAGCCGCGCACTGGCGCCGCCCGCCCCATCGGCGCCGATCGCCAGCGCCAGCGCGCCGACCTGCGCCTCGCCCGGATGAATCGCGGGCGCGGCAAGCGGCGTGGCGAGCCGCAGCATCGCGATGTTGGTCGACGGATCGCGTCCGGCGATCCCTGCGGTCACGACGGCGCCACCGGCCGCGACCAGTTCAAACTGGTCCTCGTCCGGCAGCGACTGTTCGGAGGCGACGACGAGGTCGGATTGCCACACCAGGCCGGTGAGATGGCGCTCGTGGCCCAGGCGGATCGCAACGACAGCGCCTGTCGCGGCCGTCGCGCGCGCGGCGAGCGCGGTCGAGAATTGAGCCAGGAGATCGGGTTGATCGGTCATGAAGGACTCCTATCCGGATCAGATAGGAACAAACTGGGCCATTGCATCAGGCCAGACTATCGGCCGGATGGCCGGTTCGCGCCCGGCCAGGTGACCGGGGCGTGGCACGGCGGGAGACGGAGGAGTTTCGGCTGACGTGACGCAGTTCACAAGGGCGCAGTTCCGCGAGTGCTAGGCTTGCAACGGCGACCACTTCATAAAAGGTGGAGGCTCGTGACATGACAAACAGATGGACGAAACGCGTCACCTGGTTGGCGGCAGCCATCGGACTCCTGGCGACTGTCTCTGCCGCACATCCGCAAGACTGGTATTACGTCAACCGCCAGCCCGCCTCTTTCGCCGTGGCGCAGGCCATGGCCGCCAGAGGTTTGCCGTTCGGTTACTACTGGCTTCAGCCCAACGGAAATTGGGGATTTGAGGGCAACTCGGATGTCGTTGGAAACATCTACGGGCGTCAGCCAAGCCTGTCGGAGCGCGGGCGTCTCTATTCCCCGGGCGAATTGCTGAGGTAGTCGTTGAGGCGCGCAAGCAGGTTCCGCCGCACGCGATGCGTCGCGGCTGGCCGTTGCGCGCGAAGGTGCCGTCAACGCAACGGGTCGACGACGAGCAAGGGTGGCGCGACCGCCGGCGTCCACTGGAAAACGCTCCGGCCGCGCCCCTCTCGCCGAATTGCCGATGGGTATCCTCAAGCCAATGTGTGCACGATCACCGGCCCGGCGACCGCAGTGGCCGGCCCGGTGAGCAGAGGCGCCAGGTTTTGCTCGATCCAGCCGATCGCCCGCCGGTTCGACTCCTCGGCTCCCGCATGGTTGTTGAAGATGCTGATCGCCGTCACGGTGTCATCCGGCGCATAGACCACGTAATAGGCCATGAAGCCGTCGACATCGCTGATGATCGGGATGGCACCCTCCTTGATCCTGCGTGCCACCTCCTCGGCCATGCCGGATTTTGCCTTGCCCTGACGAATGGCTGCATACATGGGCTCCTCCTTCGCGCAAGCCGAAGATCTCGCAGGCTTCGGCGTGCGTCCCTCTCGGGCGATCAAGCCCTCAGCCGAGATCGGCCGGGGCACGTCCGAACCGGGTGCATCTTAATGCCTTTCCGGCAGACTTGGGAACTGCGACCAGCGACGGTGGCTCGACACTCCGCCCGAACGAAGCCTTGATCGGATTGCATGGACCGGTCGCACGGCGCGCACCGGAAGATCGCCGTAACGTGAAGAGGTGCTGTCCGACTTCCCTCGTTTCGCGGTGCCCGCATGCCCGATCAGGCGTACAATGGGTCGCGATGCATTGCATCAAGTGCACTCCAGCAACGGAGGTCCGCCATGAAAGTCAAGGACGTGATGCACAAGGGCGTCGACTGGGTCAGCCCGGACACCCCTGTTACCGAACTCGCAAAATTGATGCAGGCGAACGACATCGGCAGCATCCCGATCGGAGAGGACGACCGACTGATCGGGATGGTGACCGATCGCGACATCGTCTGCAAAGGTCTTGCGAACAAGACCTTCAATGCCGCCCGTGCGACGGCGCGGGATGTGATGACGACTGGGATTCACTGCTGTCGCGAGGACGACGACCTCACCAAGGCGGTGCATCACATGGAGACGCTGAAGGTCCGCAGGTTGCCCGTCATCAACAAGAGCAAGCGGATGGTCGGCATGGTCAGCCTGGGCGACATCGGCCAGTTTGCGCCGGTTGATCTGCTGTCCGGATGCGTCAAGAGCGTCTCGGCCCACCACTGAGGCGCGCCGCCGGCGGCACTGTTGAGGCGGCCCGGAGCCCCCGAACATCGAGCTCGGGGTGATGGCTTGTGTCGAGCCCACGCAACGAGAGGCGGATGGTTGATGCCGACAGCTGTCGCAGGCTGCGCGTTCACCGCCTTCGGTTCGCGAACGTCAGATCGGTCGTCTTAGAGCATGATGAGATCAGGTCGATCGGGCGCGGCACGGTAGGTGCGCTCCCTCTCCCCGTTCTTCACGGGGAGAGGGTTGGGGTGAGGGGCTGCTTCCACAAACACCGACTGCGCGGTGAGTCCTCGCATATGACGTTTTGGAAGGCTGCGAAAGTGCAGGGCCGTCATGGTTCGAGACGCCCGCTTTCGCGGGCTCCTCACCACGAGGGTCTAGGATTTCGCCGCGAAACAAGGCCTCATCCTGAGGAGCCCGCCTCAAGGCGGGCGTCTCGAAGGATGGCCGCAGAAAGACTGTGCGCTTGGTTTGTTGTCAAATGCGATCGCCCTGCCGCAAGCGGGGCGAGGTGGACCGAGCCAGCCAACAAACCGATTCAAACAATAGTCATCCCGCCCTAATGGCCGGCGGATTGCCGGTCCATGGTCTCCAGGATTTCGCGCAACGCATCGAACTGCGTACCGAAGCCTTTCCAATCGCCTAGCTTCAATCGCTCCACCGCCTGATTGTAGCGGTCTAGCGCCTCGCGGGCCTGAGGACTCGCCGGGCCTGTCGGCGCGACCTCTTGCGTCTTGCCCGCGATCGCCGGCGCGGCACCGCCGTCCGCGAACAGCGCGGCCAGGGCCTCTGCGAGCGTCTCCTTCATCACCACATGTTCGCCGTAGGCCGCAATCACGCGTTTCAGCTCCGGCAGATGGCCCTGCTGCGCGCGTAAATACAGCGGCGACACGTAAAGGATCGAGTTCTCGATCGGGATCACAAGCAGGTTGCCGCGGATCACCCGCGACCCCATCTGATTCCATAATGTGAGCTGCTGCGAGATCTCGGTATTCTGATTGATCCGCGCCTCGATCTGGAACGGCCCATAGACGAGCTTGTCCTTGGGAAACTCGTAGACGATGAGTTTGCCGTAGTCCGGCGCATCGCAACGCGCGGCGAGCCACGCGATCATGTTGTCGCGGCGGCTGGGCACCATCGGGATCATGATGAAGAATTCGGCCTGCGGCTCGCCGGGCAGCCGCATGATAATGTAATAGGGAGTCATCATCGAGGTGCCGTCGCCGGCCGGTTGTCGCGGGAATTGCCAGAAATCCTCGCGGTTATAGAAAACGTCGGCCGCCTCCATGTGGTAGGTCTGATAGAGCTGCGCCTGAATCCGGAACAGATCCTCCGGGTAGCGGATGTGCTTGCGCAGGTCGGGGGGCATCGCCGTGAATGGCTTGAACAGCGCCGGAAAGATGCGCTGGTATGTCGCGGCGATCGGATCGCCCGGGTCGATCAGGTAGAAGTCGACGGTGCCGTCATAGGCATCGATGGTGATTTTCACCGCATTTCTGATGTAGTTGAGATCGAGCTCGGCCATCGGCTGCGCGGACGGGAAATAGGAACTCGTCGTGTAGGCATCCTGCATCCAGACCATCCGCCCATCACTGATGACGAGATAGGGATCATGATCGAGGCTGAGGAACGGCGCGATCGCGCGCACGCGTTCCTGGATGTTGCGTCGGATCATGATCCGGCTGTCGGCGGTGACGTAGCTCGAGAGAACCAGGTTCGCGTCGTTGAAATGGTAAGCGAACAGCGTTCTCGACCAGAATGATCCGATCGGAACGCCGCCTGAGCCGTCATAGGCGGCGTAGACGTTGTCCTTCCCCTTCGGATAATCGAACTCCGGCGTGCTGGCCTTGACGATGACGTAGTCGTCGCTCGCCTCGCCGAAATAGAGGCGGGGCTCATCGATGTTCGGACCCCCGTCGGCGACGGGCGGAATATCCCGCAGGTAGAAGAACGGCAGCCCCTCGGCGCTCTTGCGGGTGACCGGGCTCATCACCGCGCCGTTGCCGTGCGTGAACAGCACGTGGCGGTTGACCCAGGTCTGGGCGTTCGGCGGCAGCAAGGAGGAGCGCAATTCGCGGGCCGAGAGCATCACGCTCTGGTAGGAGCCGTCGAACCAGTAGCGATCGACGTCGAGATCGTGGAATTTGTAGTAGGTGCGGATTTCCTGCAGCTGGGCGTAGGTATCCGACAGCGGCAGCCAATCCCACAGCCTGATATTGTCGATCGTTGCCTTGTTGGCTTCCAGCGTCTCGAAGGTCAGCTTCTGTTCGGCGGCAAACGGCTTGGCTGCGATCTGGTCGAGATTGTAGGCCTGCCTGGTGAGTGCGATGTTGCGTTCGATGTAGGGCTTCTCCAGCTGCAGCTCGGTCGGTTTGACGACGAGGTATCGAAACAGCCGGGGGATGATGCCGGACAGCACGACCGAGCCGACACCGACCAGGATGAACGCCGCGGCGAGAAGCCGGAAGGTGCGCACCCGCATATTGGCCCACGCGATAAGCGCCGCGATGACCGAAAGCCCGACCATGAGCCACAGCCCCGGCAGCCCCACATGGACGTCGGTATAGCTCGCGCCGCCGACCACGCCGTTGTCGCCATAGAGCAGCAGATAGCGGTCGAGACCATAGGACCAGGCCTTCACCGCGAACAGCAGACCGGCCAGCGCCGAGGCGTGTGCGATCGCTGTCGGCGACATCGATCGGCGGTGAACGTCGTATTCGATGTCGCCACGCGCCCAATAGATCGTTCCGGCGAACAGCACGCTCACGACGATCGCGAGCAGCATCCAGTTCTTGATCGCGACATAGGCAGGCAGCGAGAAGAGATAGAAACCGATGTCCTTGCCAAAGAGCGGATCGTTCGCGCCGTACGGCACGTGATAGACGAGTTGCAGAAAGATGCCCCAGTTGCCGGCTTCGGTCGCGGCGACCAGCGCTGCGAGCCCAGCCGCAGCGAGCGCGACCAACCCGGGCCGGGTCAATCGATCCCGCAGGATCGCGAGCGGATCGGGCGGCGGCGCATACCCCGCCGGGCTCCACGTCGCCGCGGCGATCGTCTGGATCGGCGGACGCTGCGCAAGACGCGCCGCAAGCAGGCCGTTGGTCACGAGGATCACGGCCGTCGCGGCAAAAATGATGACAAACGTGGCGGCCTTGGCGCCGATCGTCGTCAGGAACACCGACGGATAACCAAGCGAGGAAAACCACAGCCAGTCGACCAGAACGTCGCTCGCATGCCCGAGCAGGAACAGGCAGATGCCTCCGACGATTGCTGCAATGATCAACCCGGCCAAGGCGCTTCGCCTTGGTGCGTTCGGCGCGGGTCCGGTGATCCCGATCGTCATGACTTGACGATAGCAAAAATGGGGAACGCTGACCGCAGGATTCGCCGGGGGAAGCGGACCGAGCCATTTCATAATGTGAACTGCGGTTTTACATCGTGGGATTTCGATTGCGCGCGGTGTCCGTTCCGCTTAAGAGTCGGCGCCGGTTCCTGCGGCGAGCCGGACTGAAGGAGTGTATCGCAGCATGTCGACGCCGAACGATTTCGGACTGGCCGGCCTGATCGGACTGCCCGTGGCTCATTCGCGATCCCCGGTCATTCATAATTTCTGGCTCAAGGCGCACGGCATTCGCGGCACCTACGTGCCGCTCGCGGTCAAACCGGAACGGCTCAAGGACGCGCTGCCGGGGCTGGTTGCGCTGGGCTTTCGTGGCTGCAACGTGACGATGCCGCACAAGCAGACGGCGATGCCGCTGCTGCACCGCGTCAACAAGACCGCGCGACGGATCGGCGCCGTCAACACCATCGTCGTCGAGGCCGACGGCACGCTCTCCGGCTTCAACAATGACGGCAACGGCTTCGTCCAGAGCCTGCGCGATGCCAAACCGGACTGGCGTGCGGACCACGGGCCGATCCTGCTGCTCGGCGCGGGAGGGTCGTCGCGGGCCGTGGTTGTCGCCCTTCTCGAGAATGGCGCGCGCGAGATCCGGATCGCCAACCGTACGGCCGAGAAGGCGGAAGCCATCGCGGCGGAGTTCGGCCCCGACGTCAAGGCGATCGACTGGGCGGCCCGTAGTGCCGCGGTTGCCGATGTCGCCTTGCTGATCAACTGCACCGACCAGGGCATGATCGGCAAACCCGCGCTCGCCATCGACCTGGCGCGACTGACGGCAACGACCCTGGTTGCGGACCTGATCTACACCCCGCTCGAAACGCCGTTCCTGGCGGACGCCCGCATGCGCGGCTGCGTCACCGTGAACGGGCTCGGCACGCTGCTCAATCAGGCGCGGCTGGCGTTCAAGGCCTGGTTCGGCGTCCTGCCCGACGTCACGCCCGAACTGCTGAAGGCGATCGAGGCGACCTTCTGAGTATTCCTCGTCTCGAGACTTTGACCGATAAAGTGGCCGGTGAAATCAGGTGTTTGAATGCGTCATTGCGAGCGCAGCGAAGCAATCCATGTCTGCACACGGGGCAAAATGGATTGCTTCGTCGCAAGGGCTCCTCGCAATGACGGGGAAACAGCTCCATTCCATGGGTCACATTTTCGATGTCAGACTCTGAGGAGCTTGCGCGAGCCAAGCGTCTCGAAGGATGAGGCCGGGACATGAGCAGCGAGGCCTCATGGTTCGAGATGGCGCATGCGCGCCTCCTCACCACGAGGATTTGATGACGTAGCAAGGCCAAGCACAGTCGAGGGACTGTCAGATCATGCCGATACCGACCTGCCGCAAGATCGATTGCCATCTCCATGTGATCGATCCCGCGCGCTTTCCCTACGCCGCCGATACACCGTACCGGCCGAGCGGACAGGAGATCGCGCCCGTGGCGCACCTGGTGTCCGTGCTCGACGTCGCAGATGTCGCCCATGCGCTGATTGTCGGGACCAATACCGGCTATGGCTCCGATAGCCGCATCCTGCTCGACGCGCTCGCGCTGGGCGCCGGCCGCTTCAAGGGCGTCGCGGTGGTCGACAATGATATCGGCATCAGTGAGCTGGAACGGCTCAAGGCCGCCGGAATCGTCGGCGTCGCCTTCAATCTGCCGTTTCACGGCGCCGACTATTACCGCGACGCCACGGCTCTGCTGGACAAACTGGTCGAGCTTGGACTGTTCCTGCAGATCCAGTTCGAGCAGGATCAGTTGCTCGCGCTGCTGCCGCTGATCGAACGATCGAGCGTGCGTCTGGTGATCGATCATTGCGGCCGGCCCACTGTCGCGAACGGACTGGCGCAGCCGGCATTCCAGGCCCTGCTGACCATCGGCCGGGAGCGCGACGCCTTCATCAAGCTGTCGGGGCTCTACAAGTTCTCGCAACGGCCTTACCCCTACGAGGACACGTGGCCATTCATGACCGCTTTGGTCGAGGCCTTCACGCTCGATCGCTGCATGTGGGGATCGGACTGGCCGTTCCTGCGCGCGTCCGAACGGCTGGACTATGGCCCTCTGCTCGCACTGATCTGCCGGCTGTTTCCGGACGGCGACGATCAGGAGCGGTTGCTGTGGCGGACACCGGCGCGGCTGCTCGGCTTCGACCAACGAGACCAACAAAAAGAACACCAACCAGGGAAAACGTCATGAGAGCATATCGATACTGGAGCTATGCTGCCGTTGTCGTGTCGCTGTGGACCGCCGCCGTCCAGGCGCAGTCGACGGTCTACATCCCCGACATCATCGAATTATCAGGACCGGGCGCGGTGTCGGGAACGAACTGGCGCGACGGCGCCGCGCTCGCGATCGACGAGATCAACGTGTCAGGCGGAATCCTCGGACGCAAGATCGAGACCGAGCACCTCGACACCCAGAGCAATCCGGGCATCTCGCGTGCGCAGATCCAGAAGGTTCTCGACCGCGATCCCTATGTCGTGCTCGGGCCGATCTATTCCGGCTCGGTCAAGGTCAACATGGCGCTGACCCAGCAGGCGGAGGTGCCGCAGATCGTCGGCGCGGAGGCCGCCGAGATCACCCAGCAGGGCAACCCCTGGGTGTTTCGCACCGCCTTCGGCCAGCAGTTCAGCATGCCGAAGATCGCCAACTACCTGCACGACAAGATGAAGGTGAAGACGGTCGCGCTGGTCTGGGTCAACAATGATTTCGGCAAGGGTGGCCGCAACAGCTTCGTCAAGGAGATGGCGGCACGGAGCATCGACGTGGTGGCTGATATCTCGACCGAGCAGGGCCAGGTCGATTTCGGCTCCGACGTGATCAAGCTGAAGAGTTCCAAGGCCGACGCCGTCTTCGTCTATACCAACGAGGAGGAGAGCGCCCGCTTCCTGATCGAAGCCAGGCGCCAGGGCCTGACCACGCCGCTGTTCGGAGAGACCACGCTGTTGAACCAGAAGGTCGTCGAACTCGCCGGAGCCGCCGCCAACGGCGTGCGCGGCCATGTCGGCCTGAGCGCGGAAGCGCCTGTTACGCTGATCCAGGACTTCAGCAAGAAATTCCGCCAGCGCTACAACTATCTGCCGGACCACAACGGCATCAAGGGTTACACCGCCGTCTACCTCGTCAAATACGTCACCGAGAAAATCGGCAAGTTCGATCGCAAGGCTTTCGGCACGACCATGAAAGGCTTGACGCTCTCGCCGGACACCGCGCCGGGCATCCTGATGGAAGCAAGCTGGGACCAGAACGGCGACATCGATCGCGCGAGCTTCCTCGCCGAGATCGTCGACGGCAAGCAGAAGATCGTGGAAACCCTGCCCAAGCTGAAGCCATCGAAAGCGGATTGATCCGGAGCCGTCTCAGTGTGCCAGCTCCGCCCAGACGCGGGCGCGCAGGCCATCGTCGTCGCACAGCACCTGGAAGTGGCGATCGAAGATCGCGAGGCAAGGGTCGGTTGCCGCGAAGGCCGGCCAGAACTCCGCGGCATCCGGCGCGCCGGTCGTCACGAAACGCAACAGGCAGGACTGCAGCCGCGCGGCGACTTCAATGTCTGTCAACGTCATCGGCCCGCCGTTGCGGCCGAGCACCGGCCGATAGACGAAGCTGGGCGGAGACGCCCACAGGCAGGCATTGTCGGCGCCGTGGGTCGGCCCCTGCGACAGGAACGGCTGCAGCGCCGGGCGGTGATCGAACCGGCTGAGCCAGACGCGCCCGCCGGCGGCGGCCTGGAGGCGGGCAAGCTCGGCCAGCGGGCGTTGCCACAGCGCGTCCGTGAGCAGCGCCTGCCGCGGATCTTCGTCGGCGCGCGCGGTGGCGCGATAGCAGGCCAGCAGCCGCTCCCAGCCGGCATCACCGAAGGTCCTGCGGATTCGTCGCTCGGTGACGCGGATCATCGCCGCCGGCGGATCGCTGCGCAGGAACATTTCCATCTCGTCCCGGCAGGATCCCAGCCACAGCGGCATCCCGCGCACCACGCCGGCAGCGACGGCGTCGACCGGATCGCGAGGGATCACCGCGCCGTCGAGCACCGGGCCGAACAAGGTGCCGGCGGGCAGTTCGTCGGCGATCTCAGGCGCGACCCGGTCCACCGCGGCGAACAGCACCGGCAGCGGCAGCGTCGCGACCGCGTCGGTGTCGGCATCGAGCCGCAGCTCGGCCAGGACGCGGCGCGCCACTTCCTCGGCATGATCGGCGGTCATGATGCCACGGCCGGGAACGCTGTAGGCGACGGCCCCGCGGAACTTGCCCTTCGCCTGCGGCAACGTCATCAGCGCGACCACCATCGACGCGCCGGCCGACTGGCCGAACAGCGTGATGGCATCCGGGTTACCGCCGAACTGATCGATATTGCCCCGCACCCAGTCGAGCGCGGCCAGCGTGTCGGTCATGGCGAGATTGTTGGCCTCGCCGAGCACGCCGCCGCGGCGGTGCAGTTGCAGGAAACCCAACGGACCGAGCCGGTAGTTGATGGTGACGATGACAGCGGGACCCTGGACTGCAAGGAAGGCGCCGTCGTAATCGGCGCCACCGCCCGTGATGAAGGCGCCGCCGTGGACGAAGAACAGCACCGGCAGCGGCCGCTCGATGGTTGCCGGCGCCCAGATGTTGAGGTTGAGACAGGTCGCTTCGCTCCACGCGTCGAGGTGGCCGCGCTGCGGAGCAAGGGGCCCGTAGCTGGTGCACGGCAACGGTGCGCTCCAGGACCGCGGCGGCACCGCGGTCCGGAAGCGTGTGGCAATGGCGAACGGCAGTCCCTTGAAGGCGCGCACGCCATTGGTCTCTTCGCCAATGACCGGACCGGTCGTGGTCGATACGCAGGACGTCAGCATGCGCAGCCCTCTTCCCCGATCGAGAGTTACAAACGGACGGCGGTCGCACGCTTGCCGAGATCGTCGATATCGACCGCATGGGTCTCGCGCGCGGTCGCGGCCGCGGTGGCGGAGATGACACAACACCCGGCAATGAAGATCGCCACCGGCACCCATCCATAAGGCCCCTCACCCACCACGCTCTGGCTCACCAGCGGCGTGAAGCCGGCGGCGAGGAAGCCCAGCTGGGTGCCGATCGCGGTGCCGGAATAGCGCACGCGGGTCTCGAACATCTCGGCATAGAACGACGGCCAGATCGCGTTGGGCGCGGTGTAGATCACACCGGACAGGATCATCGCCGCGGCAAAGATCAAAGCCGTATTGCCCGTGGTCAGCGCCATGAAATACGGGAAGATCAACACCGCGCAGCCGAGCACGCCTCCGATGAAGACCGGCTTGCGGCCAATGCGGTCAGCGAGCAGGGCCCAGAGCGGCTGGGTCACCAGCGCGGTGGCGTTGCCGAGCACCCCGGCCCACAGCATGGTCGGCCGCGCCACGCCGAACTTGCTGGTCGCGTAGCCCAGCGCAAAAACGGCGGTGACCGTGCTGACGGTCGCGATCAGCGCGCAGACGGTGACGCGCAGCACATCCTGCCAATAGTCCCGCAACAGCGCCACCACCGGAAAGCGCGCGACCGCCTGCTGCTGCTTCATCTGCGAGAAGGCCGGCGTCTCCGGCATCGTTCGTCGCACCAGATAGGCAACGACCAGGACGACGAAGCTCAGCAGGAACGGAATGCGCCAGCCCCAGCTCAGCAGGGCCTCCTCGGGCAGGCTCGAGACGGGGATGAAGACCAGGGTGGCGAGGATGGCGCCTGCCTGGGTGCCGCTCAGCGTCCAGCTCGTAAAGAAGGCGCGGTTTCCGTTGCCTGAATGCTCCAACGTCAGCGAATTCGAGCCACTCTGCTCGCCGGCGGCGGACAACCCCTGCAGCAGGCGCAGCAAGGTCAGGATGATCGGCGCCGCGCCGCCGATCGCCTTGGCGTCCGGCAGCAGTCCGATCGCAAGCGTGGAGCCGCCCATCAGCACCAAAGTGAAGACCAGGACGGTCTTGCGGCCAATCCGGTCGCCGAAATGACCGAGGATGACGGCGCCGACCGGGCGGGCGATATAGCCGATGCCGAAGCTGAGCAGCGCCAGTAACGTCGCAGTGCCGGGATCCATATTGGCGAAGAACACCTTCGGAAAGATCAGCGCCGCCGCCGTGCCATAGATGAAGAAGTCGTAGTATTCGAGCATGCTGCCGACGAAACTGACCAGCGCGGCACGCTGCGGCAGCTTGCCCTGCCCCATTGAGGCGGCAGATGGGGGCGACGAGGCAATCGATGTAACGCTCATGTTTCCTCCGGGTGCTCTGATTTTTTTGCCGGCACGGCGCCATTGGCGCCGCCCGCCGGGGCAGGCATTGTTCGCATAATGTACGAACTAGTTCGTTTTACAAGTCCCCCGGCGACCGGGATGCGTTGCCTCGGCGCGCGAGATCGCCCATACGGACGCAAGCAGCAGCGACGATTCGATGTTGGACAGGATGCCGGCAGCCCCGAAGCCGCCCAAGCGAACCAATGATCCGGAGCGGACCAGACGCGACATCATCGAGGTCGCGATGCGGGAATTCGCCGCCGAAGGCTATTCGGGCGCGCGGGTCGACACCATCGCCGCCAAGACCCGCAGCTCCAAACGCATGATCTATTACTATTTCGGCGGCAAGGAGCAGCTCTATGTCGCCGTGCTGACCGAGGCCTATCGCAGTATCCGCGCCCTGGAAAGCCGGCTCGACATCGAGAACTGCGATGCCCGCGAGGCGCTACGCCGCCTGATCGAGGCGACGTTCGACCACGACGAGCGCAATCCGAACTTCATCCGCCTGGTCAGCATCGAGAACATCCATGGCGGCCGTCACCTGAAGCAGAACGCGCAGCTACGCGCGCTCAATGCCAGCGTGATCGCGACCCTGCGCAAGATCCTGGAGCGCGGCCGCGCCGAAGGCGTGTTCAAGCGCAATGTCGATCCCATCGACCTGCACCTCGCCATCAGCTCCTACTGCTTCTTCAGGGTCGCCAACCGCCACACCTTCGGCGCCCTGTTCGATCGCGACCTCAGCGAGCCGAAAACCCGCAAGCGCAACCGCGAGCAGATCTGCCAGATCATCCTGACATGGCTTTCGGAACCGGAGATGTGAGCGAGATCAGGATGTCGGCGACGACACCTTGCAGGACTATCTCAAGAATGACTCGCGGTGGCGAACGTCTTGCATTTTACGAGGCGAGCCGAGGTTTGAGTCATGGAGTGAAGCTAAGAGCCTGCGCCACCCGCGAGCGACGCACGACCGCAAAAAATAAATCTATCAAACCCCGTGACTTTGTTCTTCTTTTGTTCTAACGTTGAGATGCAACCTCAGGAAGCATCCACCCATGACAAGCGTTACCGCCATCCACGAGATCAACATCGATAACACCACTCATGAGAATGGCGCGCCCACGTCCACTGATCAGGCGAACGCCGCCCACATCCAGATCATAGTACACAACGACGACGACACGCCGCAGGAATTCGTCGTCGAGTTGCTTCATTCCGTGTTCAAGACCCCGGTCGCCGAAGCCATGCGACTGACCCAGACCATCAACCATCGCGGACAGGCAAGCTGCGGAATCTATCCCCGCGACATCGCCAATCGCCTGCTCGGCGCTGCGCGCGAGCGCATCCTGATCGCGGGTCATCCGCTGATGATTACCAGCGAAGCCGTGACGGAGAGCCTCGCCATGGCGCACGGACGTTGCAAGCTCTGCGGCGCGTGGTGCGACAGGAACCGGCTGTCCCTGAAGGGCGTGGTCACGCTCATCTGCGACGACTGCATGCAGGAGACCCTGCGCAACCTGCCCGACCTCGTCGGCAGCAGGCCGTTCGACTTCGCCTGCGATGCCTTGAGCTGGCATTTTGCCGGCGTTGCGCGGGATCAGTTGGTCGCGACCTCGCGGCAATTCCCGGGTCATATGCGCGCGGACGTGCAGATCGCGATCGACAGGCTTTTCGCGGAGACGCAGATCCGGTTTTTTGGCATCTTTGAGCAGCACCGTTACGAAACGCTGACCATCGCCACCTTGACCCAGAATGGCCGGAGCGCCCATCCGATCGCGCCGGCGCAGTATCACGATGTCGATGTCGGCGACGACGCGCCGGTGAAATGTCTCAACAACGGCCTGTGGCTTTGCCAAAGCGACGGCCTGCGCTACGCGGTCGTCCTCTCCTCGCATCGCGAATACGGCCATGAGTCCGGAACCCGGATCGAGATTGCCGTGCCGGCCGGCGCGCGCGGCGCGGAGTTCGTGCAACGCAGCTTCTTCGAACTCGAAAGCGCGGTCAACGCGGCGCGATCCTATCGCGGCAAGATCCTGTCGCTCGACGGCGATGCGGATTATCGGGGGCGCTCGAAAGGCGTCATGGTCCACAAATTGCCGGCCGTTCGGCGCAGCGACGTGATCCTGCCCGAAGCCACGCTGAAACTGCTCGATCGCAACGTGCTGAATTTCGTGGAGAGCCGCGCACAGTTGCGCAAGCTCGGACAATCGACCCGCAAAGGCATCCTGCTCTATGGACCTCCCGGAACCGGCAAGTCCCACACCATCCGCTATCTGGCCAGCAATCTGCCCGCCCACACCACCTTGATCATCACCGCTGCGCGGGTCACTCTGCTTGCACAGTACATGAACCTGGCCCGCCTGCTGCAACCGACCATGGTCGTGATCGAGGACGTCGATCTGATCGCGCGCGACCGCGACGACATGGGGCCCTGCGAGGGGTCGCTGCTCAACGAACTTCTCAACCAGATGGACGGGCTGAAGCAGGACGCGGACATCCTGTTCATCCTCACCACCAACCGGCCCGAACAGCTCGAAGGCGCCCTGGCGAGCCGGCCCGGCCGCATCGACCAGGCGATCGAGGTGCCGCTGCCGGACGAGATCGGCCGAAGCAAGCTCGTCCAGCTCTATGGCCGGGGTCTACCGCTCGACGAGTCCGTCATCGTCGAGGCCACGCAACGCACCAAGGGTGTCAGCGCCGCCTTCATCAAGGAACTGATGCGGCGCATCGCGCAGGCAAGCATCGCCCGCGACGGCGGAGCACGGGTCGAACCGGGCGACGTCAGCGAGGCGCTGGACGATATGCTGTTCACGGGAGGCAAGCTCAATGTCAGGCTGCTGGGCGGAGCCCGGGATGCGGATTGAAGACATGGGCGTTGAATGATCGCTAGGATTCGTCATCGATCGCTGCGGTCACGTGAGCGATCCGGACCGGAGCCGGATGAGAGGTAGATCACCGGTTAGCCCTGCTGCGTCATAACCTGATTATCCCCTCGTCCTGAGGAGCGTCGCGGAACGCGATGCGTCTCGAAGGATCGAGGCCACAGCCGGGCCTTCATGGTTCGAGACGGCGCGCTACGGCGAGTATTGGGTGGAGATGGTGCGAACGCGCGCCTCCTCACCATGAGGATTGCATGACGCAGTAGCATCGGGCTTCATCTGCCCTTTCCGCGACCGCTGACGAAGCCGGAGCAATCCGCCTTCGTCGTCGCACCATGGCCTTGCGCGAACTCAGGGACCATTGGCCCTGCGCGCCGGCTTCGGCGCCTCGTCCTTCAGCTTCTCCAGCGCATCCGGCATCATCCGGCCGAACATCGAACTCAGCATCGCGGTCGGGATCAGGCCCGCGCCGCCAGCCTCCTGGCCTTGCGCACCGGACATCAGAAATTGCGGCACCAGCGGCTGATTGATCCTGGTCAGCGCGTCGGCGAATTTCGCGAAATTCTGCTCGGCGAGCCGGAATTCGGGACCACCATAGGCATCGACCGACAGTTTGGTGGCCTGGGCGTTGGCGGCGCCGACCGCCAGCACGCGATCGGCTTCGCCCTGTCCTTCGAGCCGCGACTGCTCGCCGACCGCGGCCGCGGTCACTTTCCGGGTCTCCGCATCCTTCTGCGCGCGCGCCAGCGCGGCGGCGCCCTCGTTCTCGTTGACCTTGACCTGGATCAGCGACTGCGTCAGCGCCGACTGCGCCGCCGCCGTTGCCCTCGCCTCGTTGAGTGTGCGCTCCTGGATCGCGGCCTTTTCCTGTTCCTGGTAGGTCTCGACCTGCTCGCGCGCGATCTGCCGCGAGCGCAGCTGGATCAGGATGGTCTCGATGGTCTGGTCGCCGGCGGCGGCCCGTGGCGTGCCGATCAACACTTCCTGGAGTTCGAGCGAATAACCCTCGAATTTCGCCTTCATCTCCGCCGCCGACTGTTCCTGGATCAAAGCCCGGTTCTGCAGCAGTTCGATCAAGGTCATCTTCTGCGCGATGTTCTTGAAGAACGCGCTGACCATCGGATCGAGCGTCTGCTCGACCAGCTTCTTCACGTCGCCGAAGCGCTGGATGATCATCGGCGCCTTCTTGTAGTCGATGTGCATCACCACCGAGAGCGGCAAGGTCGGCTCGAACGCATCCTTGGTGATCAGCGAAATCTCCGACAGGTTCTCGTCGAGCTTCATGGCGCCGACTTCGCCGCGCACCCATTTGAGAATGAAATTGACCGTGGGGATGATCTCGATCTTTCCCGCATAGGTGTTGAAGGCGTACTTGCCGGGCAGCAGCGGATCCTTCCAGACACCGCGGCTGCCGTTCAGGACAAGCTCGCCGTGGCGGTAGTGTTCGCCGGACACATCGCCCGTATTCGGTCCGGTATAGAAGATGACGACACCGACATTGCCGACCGGGATCACCGACTTCGGTACCGCCTCGACGGTCGCAAACAGCCGGTTGATGTACCAGGTGCCCTCGACGATGATCTGCAGTTGCCGGCCGCGATAGCCGCCGGCCTTGAGGAATTTCTCGGGTTCCTGGAAATTATTGTGAAACGTATCCTCGTCACGCAGCTCGGTGCCGACCTCCGGCGCGATGATTTCGCCTGGCGGCAGCGACGGACCGTCATGCACCGTGACGATGCCGACCAGATCGTGATCGGCCGCGAGGATCACCGGGGTGAACCCCCAGCGCTCCGAGATCGTCAGCTGCATGCCGTCGAGAACGGCGCGCTCCTGGCCGCTCAACGCGTGCCCGTAGACGCGCTCATCCGTGATGATGGCGAACTGCGTGGTGTTGATGGCGTAGGTGCCCTCGCGCAGAACCTTGCGCTGCGGGCCCTTCTGGCCACCGCCGAGCAGGAATCTGCGCGCATCCTGGAAATCCGATTTGTCCTCGGTGTCGTTGGCGCCGAGCACCTGCGACGCCCCGAGCGGCGCGCCGTCGCGCGCGAACACATAGGCGATCTTGCCCTGCCCGACCGTCACCAGATCGGACTTGTGGATGCGGTACATGAACGGAAAAAACATGTGCAGGCCGCCGCGCAGCACCTCGGGCTCATAGCCCGCCTCGCCGTGCAGCGCGATGAAGCCGCCTTCGATCGAACCTTTTGTGGTCCATAGCTTTTCGACGATGCCGACCTGATTGTTCGGGATGTAGCGGAAGATATTGGCAATTCGCAGCAGGGCGAGACCTGCGGCAAGCGCCGCGGCCCAAAGGGCCGGCTGGATGTAGGTCGTGTAGTCCATGGTCAGTCTCCAACATACGCAATCGGTCCCCGCAGAGGCGTCAGAACCGCGACCTTGCAGGGACACGCATTGGTCGGCGTGATCTAGGCAGGCGATTGGCCCGGACATGATCGTTGCGACGATATATTTTGTCGGACGCCCCTCTTGCATTTGGCGAAAGACACGCGTGTGAAAATCGCCGGCCGACGGCCGGCCGGACGACGCGCAACACGGGACAAACACCACGACGGGCTTGGTGGCGCCACGCCAAGACTCCCTTTTCGACTCCTATCGCATTGAGATATCGACATAATGCGAGAAGGCGCGGGAGCGCGAGGTGAGCCTTCGCAACGCCGGTTCGGCGAAGCTCGGCGGCGCAAAGATGCAATTTCCAGCAGCGCGAGCGAAGGACACCTTTGCGTCATGCAAATCGGCAAGATAAGTGACGGCGGGGATTCGGTTCATGGGACTCACACGTAGCGCGGTCGAGGCGATGGCACCCGACCAGGGCGCGCTGACAGCGGCGGCGGCGCTTCTGAAGCCATCGAAATGGCCGGTGCGCGCCCGCGCCGGCGGCTTGATCTGGGGCGAGTGTCAGGGCTCCGGCGCCAATCCCTATCGCGTGGTCGCCGATACCGACGAGCACGGCTCCAAATGCACCTGCCCGTCGCGCAAGTTTCCCTGCAAGCACGCGCTGGCGTTGATGTGGCTGTTCGTCGACGACGGCGCCACATTCCAGGACGCGGAGATTCCGGCCTGGGTCAATGACTGGATGGGGCGGCGGCGCAAGGGCGCCGCGCCGCCGCGGACCGATGCTCCGGGCGATGCGAAAAGCATGAGCGCGGCCCGCGACGTAACGGCTGAAACGCCACCCGATCCGAAGGCGGAAGCGCGCAAGCAGGCCGCGGCGGACAAGCGCGCGCAGGAGACGCGCCAGTCCGTGCGCGCCGCAACCGAGGATCTGGATGGCTGGCTCGACGATCAGCTGCGCACCGGCCTCCCAGGCTTCCTGAAGGAAGCGAGCGAGCGTTGCCGACGCATCGCGGCGCGGCTCGTCGACGCCAAGGCCGGCGCGCTGGCGAGCCGCATCGACGAAATGCCGGCGCGCCTGCTGGACCTGCCGGGCGAAGAGCGCATCGACGGCGCCATCGCCGAACTCGGCAAGCTTGCCCTGCTGACACGCGCCTGGCGCGCCGCGCCCGATGATCCGGATCTGCGGCGCGAAGTCGTTGGCTCGGAAACGCGCGAGGACGTCCTTGCCGATCCCGGGGCGCCGCGTGTGCACTCGCTCTGGGAAGTGCTCGGCGAACGCGTGCTGACGCGGCGTGACGGCCTGGTGAGCCAGGCGACATGGCTGATGAACCTCGCTCCGGATCAGCAGCGTTTCGCCGTGCTGCTTGATTTTTTCCCCGCCTCGGCCGGCCGGCGCAGTGGCGCGTTCGTCCCCGGCGAGCGCTTCAAGGCGGAGCTTGCCTTCTATCCGGCCAGGGCGCCGCTGCGGGCGGTGATCGCTAGGCGCGATGAAAGCACCGATGCGCTTGACGTCTGGCCCGTTGCCGGGGCCGATCCGCTCGCCGACCTCGCCGAGCAGGCGCTGGCCTCGCCGTGGCGGATCGACATGCCGGTCCTGCTGCCCAAGGGGCGCATCTGCGCCGAGACGTCGGGACGGGCCTGGTGGCGGTCCGATGACGGCGTCGTCGTCCCGGTCCGCAAGCCGATTCCGACGCTCGCCTATGGCGCGCACATCGAACGCGCCGCCGGGGTCTGGGACGGGGCGCGGCTCGCCCTGATCGCGGCGCAGACCAATTGGGGAAGGCTTGGCTTCGATGCAGGAACTTGAGGCCTCGCTCGCACGCGTGCGCAGCGCCTGGATGGCCGGGCGATCGGCGCTCGACCACTGCCCGGCGGAATGGCGCGACGCCGTTGCGGGCCAACACGGCGACGCCGGACTTGCCGCGCTGACGGGACACGCAACCACAGTGCTGTTTCGTACGGCACCGACGACGGTGCTGGAGCCACGGCCGCTGTTGCCGGCGCTTGCCTTGCCGGTCATGGCGGAGGCGTTGCGTCCACGGTTCCGGCGGATCCTGTCGGCCAAGGGTGGGCCTTCGATCGAGCGGCATCTCGTCGATCTCATCGCGGCGCGTGGACGCAGCGTGCACCCCGCCGATTGGCTGCCGTCGCCGACGGATGACTGGGTCCCCGACCTCTATGTGCCCTGGCTGGATTGGGTGCGCTCCGAGACGCCAGCGATAGACGGTCACGGCGCATTGGCGGTCGAGACTTATGATCGCTGGTCGTGGGCGGAGCGGCGCGCAGAACTGGCGCGATTGCGACTTGCCGATCCCGCGGCGGCGCTCGCGATCATCGCTGCGAAAGCGCCATCGGAACCGGCAGAACGGCGGCTGCGTCTGCTGGAAATCCTGGAAACCAATCTGTCCGAGTCGGATGCCGAATTCCTCGAGGGCCTCGCCAAGGATCGCTCCGAGCGCGTGCAGGCCGTGACGCGGGCCTATCTTGCACGGCTCGGGCGATCCAGCGACGGTGCTGATCTCGCGACCGAACTCGCCGACATGGTCGCCCTCGGCAAGGTCGGCCTGATCAAGCGGCGCACGCGCTTCGTCATCAAGTCATTGAAGACCTCCGCCCAGAACGCGCGACGACGGGAGTTGTTCACGCTGGTCAGCGTATCAGCGCTGGCGCGGGCGCTGGGCGTTTCCGAGCAGCAACTGGTGGAAGCGCCGCCCGACGGCCCTGCCGACGGCATCGAAGCCTTCGCGCAGATGATGGCCGCGACCGGATCGGACGCGGCGCTGCGCGCGCTTCTGAACGGAATGCTCGCCGACGACTCCACGCCCGTCAGCCATCTGCGCGCGCTGACGTCGCGGCTGTCGGCCACCGAGCGGCAGGCGCTGTTGCCGCAGATCATGGCGCGCGACGCCGAGGGGCTGGAGACCACGCTCGCCATCGCAGGCCGCGAGCTGGGCGCCATGCCGATCGCGCCGCTGCTGGCCTCTCCGACCTACACCGCATTGAGCCGGCTGCTCGATCAGCTCAATGTCGACGACCCGCATCGTGCGTCCAACAATACGGCGCTTGGTGCCGCGCTCAATCGCATCGCGCTCCTGCTCGACGCGCCGGGCGCCACCGATCTGGTGGCGCGGATCGGGATCTGGGGAGTGTCGCCCGCCGATCCCAAGCTCGATCTCTTGCACCTCAATGCCGCTCTCACAACGGAGACGAAATCGTGACCGACATCCTGCGCCTTCCGGCCGAACAGACCTATGCGGCCGAGCTCGAAGCGCTGAAGGCCGAACCCGGCCCGAAGCCGCAAGGCTGGGCGATGTCGCCGCGCGCGGCCGTGACCTACCTGATGGGCGGCAAGGCGGCTGATGGCACCGCGGTCAGCGCCAAATATGTCGGCGACAAGCGCCTGATCGAAACCGCGATCGCCACGCTTGCGACCGATCGCGCGCTGCTGCTGCTCGGCGTGCCCGGAACGGCGAAATCCTGGGTGTCCGAGCATCTGGCGGCCGCCGTCAGCGGCGATTCCACCATGGTGATCCAGTGCACCGCCGGCACCGACGAGAACCAGGTCCGCTATGGCTGGAACTACGCGCAATTGCTGGCGCACGGACCATCGCGGCAGGCCCTGGTGCCGACGCCGCTGTTTCGCGCCATGGAGGGCGGCAAGCTGTGCCGGCTGGAGGAGCTGACGCGCATGGGCTCGGACGTCCAGGACACACTGATCACGGTGCTGTCCGAGAAGATGATGCCGATCCCCGAACTGAACGAAGCCGTTTACGCGAGAAGGGGCTTCAACGTGATCGCAACCGCCAACAACCGCGACAAGGGCGTCAATGAGCTGTCCTCGGCGCTGAAGCGACGCTTCAACGTCGTGGTGCTGCCGCTGCCGAACGACATGGACCAGGAAATCGCCATCGTGACCCGGCGCGTGGGCGAGATGGCGCAGAGCCTCGATCTGCCGGCACCGAAGAACGTCGCGCAGGAAGTGGCGCGCGTGGTCGCAATCTTCCGCGAACTGCGCGGCGGCGCCACGCTCGACGGCAAGCTGACGCTGAAAACACCGTCCGGCACGCTCTCCACCGCCGAGGCGATCGCCGTCATGATCGGTGGCCTCAGCCAGGCGGCGTTCTTCAACGACGGAAAACTATCGGCAGAAGGCGTGGCGCCCAACATGATCGGCGCCATCGTCAAGGATCCGGTGCAGGACAAGGCCGTGCTCGAGGAATATCTCGAAACCGTGCTGAAGAAACGGCCCGACTACGCCGAATATTACCGCATGCTGGTCGAACTGGTCTGACCCGCCATGGCGTCGGCGATCCACATCTTCGGCATCCGCCATCACGGTCCGGGCTCGGCGCGGCGGCTGTTGGAAGCGCTCGGCGAATTGCGCCCCCGCACCGTGTTGATCGAGGGCCCCTCTGATGCATCCGACCTGCTGCCGATGCTGGCCGATCCCGCCATGATCCCGCCGGTGGCGCTGCTGACGTATGCGGCCGACGATCCGGCGCGGGCGATCTTCTGGCCGTTCGCGACCTACTCGCCGGAGTATCAGGCCGCGTGCTGGGCGGTGCGCAACGGCGCGGCCGTCCGCTTCATCGATCTGCCGGCGAGCTGGCGGCTGGTCGAAGCTGCATCGCCCGTCGCGCAAGCCGACGGTGGCGAGAACGCCACGGAGCCAAGCGAGCCGCCGAACATGCTGGAGCGCGATCCGATCGGCGTGCTCGCATCCGCCGGCGGCTACGAGGATGGCGAAAGCTGGTGGCGCGACGTGATCGAGGAGAATCCCGAGCCCGGCCCGGTGTTCGCGGCCATCTCGGACGCTATGACGGCGCTGCGCGACGCGGCTCCACCGGTGGAGGGACGGGAAGCGGCGCGCGAGGCGCATATGCGACTCGAGATCGGCAAGGCGGCCAAGGAGACCGACGGCGCCATCGCCGTCGTCTGCGGGGCCTGGCATGCCCCGGCGCTGCAGCAGAAGATCTCCGCGACCGCCGATCGCGCGCTGCTGAAGGGCGCGCCGAAGCAGAAGGTCACCGCGACCTGGGCGCCCTGGACATCGCCCCGCCTTGCCTTCGCCAGCGGCTATAGTGCCGGCGTCGCCGCGCCCGGCTGGTGCATGCATTTGTGGCACAGGCCGCGCGCGGACATCATCACGAGCTGGCTGGCGCGGATCGCCGCAGCATTGCGCGATGACGGCCATCTGGTCTCGACCGCATCGCTGATCGAGGCCGAGCGGCTTGCCGTGAGCCTGGCCGCGATGCGAGACCGGCCCGCGCCCGGCTTCGAGGAATTGCGCGAGGCGGCGATCGCCTGCCTGTGCTTCGGCGAGGCGCTGGTCTGGGATACGGTCGCGCGCCGCCTGCTGATCGGCGCCGAGGTCGGCAGCATTCCCGACAACGTGCCGCTGGCGCCCTTGCTCGAGGATCTGCAGCGCGAACAGAAGCGCGTGCGGCTGAAGCCCGAGGCGCTCGATCGCGAACTGGCCGTCGATCTGCGCAGCGACAGCGGGCTCGACCGCTCGACGCTGCTGCATCGTCTTGCGCTGCTCGGTGTCCCCTGGGGCAAGCTGGCCGACGCCGGCCGCAGCCGCGGCACCTTCCGCGAGCGCTGGGTGTTGCGATGGGAGCCGGAGTTCGCGGTTCAACTGGTGCAAAACCTGGTCTACGGGCCGACCATCGCGCAGGCGGCCGCGGGGCGGGTGCGCGCGGACCTGTCGCAGGCGACCGAACTGAAGGCGCTGGCCGATCTCGTGATGGCCGCGCTCACCGCGCAACTGCCCGAGGCGGTCGCGAGCGGCATCGCGCTGATTGAAAGGCGCGCGGCCCAAAGCAGCGACTGCAACGAACTGCTGGCAGCGTTGCCGCCGTTGGCAAACACGGTCCGCTACGGCCAGGCTCGCGAAACCGACGCCGCGCAGCTTGCCGCGCTGCTGACGCGGATTCTGGTGCGGGCCGCGCTGGCGCTACCCTACGCGGCCCGCGGCCTCGACAACGCGGCAGCCTCCGCGATGCGCAACCTGGTGCGGGGCGCCGACAACGCAGTCACGCTGGCTGAACTTGGCGGCGAGGAGCGCGAGGCGTGGCACGGTGCGCTGCGCGACATCATGGAAGAGCCGCAGGCCACGCCGCTTCTGGCCGGCGCGGCCGCGCGCCTGCTCTACGAGGCCGAGGCGCTGTCGCTCGACCACGCAGCGATCCTGCTTGGGCGCGCGCTGTCGCCCGGCCGTGCGGTGGCGGATGCCGCCGGCTTTTTCGACGGCTTCTTCGAAGGCGGCGGCGAACGGATGATCCATGACAAGGGCCTGCGCGACGCGGTGGACCGCTGGATGATCAGCCTGGACGGCGACATGTTCGTCGAGCACTTGCCGCTGTTCCGGCGCACATTTTCGAATCTCGACCGCATGCAGCGCAAGCGACTGCTCGATGCGCTGTTCGGGCGCGCCGGTGCCGGCCTGCCGGGACGCACGCTCGCGCCGGACGCCGAAGCGATCTGGCCACGGCATTTCGAGCGCATCGCCACCATCCTTTCCACAAGGCCCGAGCATGAATGAAGATCGCGACCGACGCTGGCGTCTCGCGCTTGGCGGCGAGGATGACGCGCTGACCGAGTCGGACCAGCGGCTGTCCGGCGCACTGACGGCGCTCTATGGCGAAGGCGATGGCGACGACAAGAAGCGCCGGGGCGGGCTCGGCGGTTCGGCCCCCAACGTCGCGCGCTGGATGAGCGATATCCGCGACTATTTTCCGGCGCCCGTGGTGCAGATCGTGCAGAAGGATGCGTTCGATCGCCTGGGCCTGCAGCGCATGCTGCTGGAACCGGAATTCCTCGCCGCGGTCGAGGCCGACATCAACCTGGTGGCCAACCTCATCGCCTTGCGCAACGTGATGCCGGAGAAGACCAAGGACACCGCGCGGCAGGTGATCGCGAAGGTCGTCGCCGAGCTGATGGAGCGGCTGGAGCGCAAGACGGCGGAAGCCCTGCGCGGCGCCGTCGACAGGTCACACCGGACCTCGCGGCCGCGCTTTTCCGACATCGACTGGCCGCGCACCATCCGCGCCAACCTGCAGCACTACCAGGCCGAGCACCAGACCATCGTGCCCGAGCGGTTGATCGGCTTCATGCGCAAGCAGCGGCGGCTGGTCGACCTCGACGAGGTCGTGCTCTGCGTCGACCAGTCCGGCTCGATGGCCTCCTCCGTCGTCTACGCGTCGATCTTCGCAGCTGTCATGGCTTCGCTGCCCGTGGTGAAAACCAGGCTGGTCTGCTTCGACACCGTGATCCTCGATCTGACCGAGGACCTGGCCGATCCGGTCGAGGTGCTGTTCGGCGTGCAGCTCGGCGGCGGCACCGACATCAACCAGGCCGTGGCCTACTGCGCCGACCGGATCGAGCGGCCCGGCAAGGCGCATTTCGTGCTGATCACCGACCTCTACGAAGGCGGCAACGCCGAGGAGATGCTGACGCGGCTCGCGCGCCTGATCGGCGCCGGCGTCAATGTGATCGTGCTGCTGGCGCTGAGCGACGTCGGGCGGCCGGCCTATGACCCAAAGCTGTCCGCGCGGGTCGCCGCGCTTGGCGTGCCGGTGTTCGCCTGCACGCCGGATCAGTTTCCCGACCTCATGGCCACCGCCCTGCGCCGCCAGGACCTGCACGCATGGGCGGCTGGGCAGGACATCAAATTGGTTCATCCGGCGGAATAACGCCGCTGGCGGCTGATCGTCGAGGCTATCTATGTGTCGGATACCTCGCGTGCACGGACGCCCGCTCCCGGGCGAGCCGCAGGCGAGAGGAAACGCCCTTGATTTCCGCGCGCCATTGGCCCACCGAATATGGCCATGAGCGAGAAAGATGCGATCATCGCCGCCAACGCGGCCTTCTACGCGGCCTTCGCGGCGGGAAACATCGAGGACGTCGTCCGCCTCTGGGCGGTCGATGTCGAGATCTCCTGTGTTCATCCGGGCTGGCCGGCCATCATCGGGCACGCGACCGTGATCGGAAGCTGGCGCGACATCCTGGACAACCCGGCCCGTCCGCACATCGTCTGTGTCGAGCCCTATGCCATCGTCGAGGGCGATAGCGGCCGCGTGCTGTGCATCGAGATCGTCAACGGCGCGGCGCTGGCCGCCTGCAACAACTTCAGGCGCATCGGCGGCGCCTGGCGCCTGGTCCATCACCAGTCGAGCCCGATCGCACAGATCGTCACCGCCGCCAACGACGACGGGCCGAGCCACCGCGTTCACTAGGGACTCAATCAAGCCGAGCTGCGACGAGAGCGGCGAGACGACGAGCGGCCGAAACATTCCGGGCGAGCTTCGGCCAGGCCCCCACCCGCCAAAATATCGAAAACAACCCCATGCACAGTAGCCGGGCGACCGGAATGACGGCCTGCGGTTTTTCCGAAACAATTTGACACGTCGGGCAAATCACCTGCACAATGGCAATCTCACGCAATTTGCAAGACGCATAAGCCCTGCTCGGGTGATCCATCGCGTTCATTAGAGCAGGATGGTTTTGTTGGAATCCGTCTGCCGGCTGGTTCGGTTCACCTCGCCCCGCTTGCGGGGAGAGGTCGAAATTCGCGGCACGCGAATTTCGGGTGAGGGGGACTCACCGCGCATTCGGTGTCTGTGGAAGCGGCCCCTCACCCCAACCCTCTCCCCGCACGCGGGGCGAGGGAGCGCACCTACCCGTGCTGCGCCAGATCGATCTAGTTTCATCATGTTGTCGTGCCCGCTTCCTGAGACATCGACGCTCACACCGAGCAATAGCGCTCCTTGATCTCGTCATCGGCGAGCAGCGCCTGCGCCGTGGCCTCGTGAACGACCACGCCCTGGTCCAGCACATAGGCGCGGTCGGCGATGGCCAATGCCAGTTCGACGTTCTGCTCCACCAGGAGAATCGTGGTGCCTTCGCTTTTCATGCGGCGGAACAACTCGAACATCTCGTCGACCAGGACCGGCATGATGCCCTCCGACGGTTCGTCGAGCATCACCAGATCCGGCCGCGCGATCATGGCCCGCGCGATCGCGAGCATCTGCTGCTCGCCGCCCGACATGGTCATCGCGTCCTGATCGAGCCGCTCGGCCAGCCGCGGAAAGATGGTCGCGATGTCAGCGATCCGGCCAGCTTCCTCGTGCTTCGCCTTCGAGGCGACCAGCCCGAGCCGCAGGTTCTCGCGCACCGACAGGCCCTGCACGATGCGGCGCTCCTCCGGCACGTAGGCCAATCCACGCGCGAAGCGGGCATGTGCCGGCGCCTTCAGGATCTCCTCGCCCTTGAACAGGACCGAGCCTTCGCGGCGTTCGAGCAGGCCCATCACCGATTTCAGCGTCGTCGTCTTGCCGGCGCCGTTGCGCCCGATCAGGCAGACGATCTCGCCCTCGCCCACCTGCAGGCTGATGTCCTGCAGGACATGGCTCGGTCCGTACCAGGCATTGAGTTTGCTGATCTGAAGGATCGGCTGCGCCATCGCGTCAGTGCTCCCGCTGGCCGAGATAGACGCGCTTGACCTGATCGTTGTGGCGCACCTCGGCCGGCGTGCCCTGCGCCAGCAGTTCGCCGTGGTGAAGCACCATGACGCGCTGGCTGATGCCCATCACCAGCTTCATCTTGTGCTCGACCAGGATCACGGTGCGTTCGCCGGCGAGCTTGACGATCAGGTCCATCATCACCCGGGTCTCTTCGGGGCTCATGCCGGCGGTCGGCTCGTCGAGCAGCAACAGCTTCGGATTGGCCGCGAGCGCCATGCCGATTTCGAGCGCCCGCTGCTCGCCATGGGCCAGATCGCACGCACGGCGCTCGCGGCGATCCTGCAACCCCACCATCGCGAGCAGCGCATCGGCGCGCTCGACCAGGCCGGGAAGGCTCGCGCGCGGCCGCCAGATGTCATAGCGGGAGACGAAGGCCTGCAGGCCGACGCGGACGTTCTCGCGCACCGTCAGTTGCGGAAAGATATTGGTGATCTGGAACGACTTGGCGATGCCGAGATGGGCGAATTTGTGCTGCGGCAGGTGGGTGACGTCGCGGCCCTCGAATTCCACCCTGCCGCGGGAGGGTGCAAAGGCGCCGGACAGCAGGTTGAAATAGGTGCTCTTGCCGGCGCCGTTGGGACCGATGATCGAGGTGATGACGCCGCGCTCGAACTCCGCCGTGATGCTGTTGAGCGCCAGGAACTTGCCGAACGACTTGCTGACTTCAGTCGTGCGCAGGATCACCGATGTCCCTGATACGCTCATGGTTTCATCCGGTTCAGCAGCGTGCCCCAGATGCCGGCAGGGAAGAACAGCACGCAGGCCACGAACACGGCGCCGACGACGAGTTGCCAGTGCACGGTCCAGAGCGAGACCAGGTTCTCCAGCAGCAGGAACACCCCGGCGCCCACGAAGGGACCGAAGAAGGTTCCCATGCCGCCGAGCAGCGACATCATCACCACCATGCCCGAGGTCTCGTAATGCAGGATCTCGATCGGCACGATCGACAGATGCAGGGCGGCGAGCGCGCCGGCGAGGCCGCAGAATCCACCCGACAGGATGAAGGTGATCAGCCGCGTCGCCACCACATTATAGCCCGATGCTCTCGCGCGGGCCTCGTTCTCCCGCACCGCCTCGATGACGGCGCCGAACGGCGAGGCGAGGATGCGCGACAGCATGAAGAAGGCCGCGATCACGCAGGCGGCGACGACGTAATAGCGCGTCAGCGGATTGATGAAGTCGAAGGTCAGGCCGAACAGGTTGATGTTGCGCACGTTGATGCCGCGCAGCCCGTTCTCGCCGCCGGTCCACCCCACAGCCTGATAGAACAGGTAGTACACACACTGCGCCAGCGCCATCGTCACCATGGCGAAGTAGATGCCGCGGGTGCGGATGGCCAGCCCGCCGATCAGGGCCGCCATGGCGAGCGCACCAAGCACACCCAGTACGATCGCGGCATACCAGGGCAGGCCGAAATGGACGATGGCAATGCCGCAGACATAGGCGCCGGTGCCGAACAGCGCCGCGTGCCCGAACGACAGCAGCCCGAGATAACCGAACAGCAGATTGAAGCCGAGCGCATAGAGGCCGTAGATCAGGATGTTCACCGCGAGCGCCGTGAACGGCATCACCAGCGGGAACACCAGCACGAAGCCGCTCGCAAGCAGGACGCGATGACGCCGCGCGAGATCGAGCCAGCTTGCGGAGGCGGTGCTGGACGGCGCCATGATCCGGGTGATCTCGCTCATCTCAGCTCATCAATCCGGCCCGGCCGAAGAAACCCTGCGGCCGGATCAGGAGCACGATCGCCATCAGCGCGAAGATCGAGACCTTGGCCATTTCCGGCGCGAACAGCGAGGTCATGCTGACGACGATTCCGACCAGCAGCCCGGCCAGGACCGCGCCTCCGATCGAACCCATGCCGCCGACCACGGTGACGACGAAGGCCTCGGCCAGGATGGTCGAACCCATCTCCGGAATGACGCCCTGCAGCGGCGCCGCCAGCAGGCCGGCGAAACCGGCAATCGCCGTGCCGATCCCGAACACGATCAGCCAGACGCGGCTGACGTCGACCCCGAGCACCCGCACGATCTGCGGATCGCGGGCGCCGGCCCGGATGATCAGCCCGAAGCTGGTGCGTTCGAGGAACAGCCACAGCGCCAGCAGCACCAGCGCGGTGGCGCCGATCACGAACAGCCGGTACAGCGGGAAATAGCCGACGCCGATGTCGACCGCGCCCTGCAGCAGGTCGGGCGTGTCGAACGGATAGCCGCTGGTGCCGAAGGCGATCCGCACCAGTTCGACCATGATGTAGCTCAGCCCGAAGGTCAGCAGCAGCGGGTAGTCGATGCCACGGCCATAGAGCGGGCGCACCAGGAAGCGTTCCACCAGCATGCCGCAGCTTCCCACCGCGAGCGGCACCGCCACCAGGCACAGCCAGAAATTGCCGCCCATCGACACCAGAAAGAGCCCGACATAGGCGCCCACCATGTAGAAGGCGCCGTGCGCGAAATTGACCACCGTGAGCATGCCGAAGATCAGCGACAGCCCGATCGCGAACAGCACATAGATCGCGCCCAGCGCCAGCCCGGTGAAGAGCTGCAGCGCGATCAGGTCGAAGCTCAATCCGGCCATGGCCATCCGCTACGCTTGGTGAGAGAAAACGCGCACGGGTATCAACGCTTGCGCTGCTGCGCTCCCTCTCCCGCTCTTCGCGGGGGAGGGTTGGGGTGGGGGCGCCACTCGGGGACTGCCGACTTACCCGTCGAAGCTTCGGCGAAGGCCGAAGCCTCTGGCGACGGCGTATGCCGCTTTCCCCCACCCCAACCCTCCCCCGCAAGAGCGGGAGAGGGAGCGCAACGGCGCAAGCGTCGATATGATTCGTAATTCGGAAACACTGTACTAAGACTTGTGGCCGAGCGCCTCGCAGGTCCGCAGGTTCGCCTCGTTCGGATTCTCCGTCTCGATGACGTTGAAGACGTCGGCATCGCCCTTCTGCGGCGCCGCCTTGGATTCGATGATCAGCACCGACTGCACCGACTGGTGGTCGCATTTGCGATAATACTGCGGACCCTTGTAGTAGTCGTATTTCAAGGCCTCGACCGCGGCGATGACCTTGTCCGGATCGAGGCTGCCGGCGGCCCGCGCGCCCATCAACAGCGTCTTGACGCCGCCATAGCCCAGCGCGCCGTAGTCCGACGGCACCTTGCCGCCATGCATCTTGCGGAACAGGTCGTTGAAGGACTTGGCCGAGGCCAGCTTGTCCTCGATGCCCCAATAATACGAGGTGCCGCCGATGACGCCGTCGAAGGCCTGCGGCCCGGCGGCGATACGGCCGGTATAGAGCAGGATCGGGGCAATGATCTTCATCGACTTCTTCATGCCGAAATCGGTGGCCTGCTTCAGCGAGATCTGCTGGTCGCGGCCGAAATTGTTGATGCAGAGGATGTCGGGCTTGAGCGCCTGGATACGCGGCAGCAACGCCGAGAAGTCGGTGGTGCCGAGCGGATGGCGCACATCGATCAGGGTCTCGACGCCAAAGGCCTTGCCGGCCTCCTGGAAGCCGCGCACCATTTCATGGCCATAGGCGTAGTCGGCGGTCAGAAAGGCGACCTTCTTGCCGAATTTCGGGAACGCATAGCGCCCCACCGCGCCCGCCGTGAGGTGCGGATTGAGCGCCTCGTGGAAGGTGTATTTCGAGAAGTCCGACGCCTCGTTGATGGTGTCGGACTGGCTGATCGAATTGAAGATGACACCCCGCTCCTTGGTCACGTTGTTGACCGCGAGCTGGACCGCCGCGGACAGGCTGCCGACGATGAAGCTCACCTTCTCCTTTTCGATCAGCTCCAGCGCGCGGGTGGCGGCCTCGCCCGGATTGAGCTTGTCGTCGCGCACCAGAAGCTCCGCCTTGCGGCCATTGAGGCCGCCGCTCTCGTTGAACTCGGCGACTGCGACTTCGGCGGCGCGCACCTGATCCTGGGCCTCGGTGCCATAGGGACCGGTCAGCGGCACCGGGAAGCCGATCTTGATGGTCGCTTCCTGCGCCTGCAGCAGATTGATCCGGAACGGCGATGCGGCGGCGACGGCGCCTGCGCTGGCGGTCGCCAGCAGGCGGCGGCGGCTGATCGGCCGGGATGGCGTTTTGGCTTTGTCGGTCATGCGGTCGCTCCGTTGGATGTATTGGTCCGTGTCATGTTGATTGGATGGATGGTTGATTGAATGGTCAGATCTGCCCCAACGCTGACAGAACAAGGCGCGGCGTCAAAGGGATTTCCGTGATCGTGACGCCGAACGACGCCAGCGCGTCATTGACGGCATTGGCGACAGCGGCTGCAGCGCCGGCGGTCCCGGCCTCGCCGGCGCCCTTGGCGCCGAGTTCGCTCTCCAGCGTCGGCGACACCACATGGCCGACGTCGATGTCGGGCATTTCGCCCGCCATCGGCACCAGGTAGTCGGCCATATTGGCATTTGTGAGCTGACCGCGCTCGTCATAGATACAATGTTCGAACAGCGCCGCGCCCAGCCCCTGCACCACGCCGCCGCGGATCTGCTCGTCGACCAGTTGCGGATTGATCAGGGTGCCGCAATCCTCGACGACCCAATGCCGCAACAGCTTGATGAAGCCGGTCGCGGTATCGACCTCGATCCAGGCCGCCTGGATGCCGTTGGTGAAGGCGAAGGGATAGTCACGCGGGACGAAATGCCGCGTCGCCACCAGTTCGGGCTGCAGGCCCGGCGGCAGCGTGTCGGGACGGAAATAGACCACCCGCGCCAGTTCATTGAGCTCGATCCGCCGCTCGCCGCTGGTCGCGTCCACCACCGCGTTGTCGACGATGTCGAGATCGCCGGGCCGCGCCTGCAGGATCGCCGCCGCCACGACGAGGATATTGTCGCGCAAAACCTTGGCCGACTGCAGCGCGGCCTCGCCGCCGATGCCGGCGCCGCGCGAGGCCCAGGTGCCGCCGCCATAGGGCGTGGCGTCGGTATCGCCGAGCACGACGCGGACCCGGTCCATCGAGACGCCGAGCACACTGCCGACGATCTGGGCCGTCAGCGATTCCGATCCCTGGCCCTGCTCGGTGATGCTGGTATGCGCGATCACCGCGCCGCTCGCATCGAGCCGCACGGTGACGCCGTCCTGCGACGAAATGCGCGCCCCGCCGACGCCATAGAAGGCGGCGCCGGGATTGGTCACCTCGATGAAGCTCGCCAGGCCAATGCCGCGATGGATGCCCTGCTGCCGCAGCCGCGTTTGCTCCGCGCGCAGACCTTCATAGTCCATCATGGCGAGGATGCGGTCGAGCGCGGCATGATGCGACAGCGCCTCGAAGCGCAGGCCCGACGGCGACGCGCAGGGGTAGGCATCGTCGCGGATCAGGTTGCGGCGGCGGATCGCCACCGGGTCCATCCCGATCCGCTGCGCGGCGAGATCGACCAGCCCCTCGGTCACCGAGCAGGCGATCGGATGGCCGACGGCGCGATACTGGCAGGTGACATTCTTGTTCTGGAACACGACGCGGGCCCGGGCGCGGTAGTTCGGCGTCGCATAGGGACCGCCGACCAGATTGACGACCTGGTTCGCCTCGATCGCGCTGGTGCGCGGATACATCGAATAGGGACCGATGGCGGTGAGGTCGTCGATCGCGAACGCCTTGATGGCGCCGTCGCGATTGACCGCGATGCGGCCCTTGCAGACATGATCGCGCGCATGGATGTCGGTGTTGAAGCTCTCGACCCGGTCAGCCACGAACTTCACCGGCCGGCGCAGCATTTTGGCGAGCCCATAGGTCGCCATCTCGTCGGCATAGATATGCACCTTGATCCCGAACGAGCCGCCGACATCCTTGCACACCACCCGCACCTGCGCCTCGGTAAGGCCGAGATGCCTGGCGGCGATGTTCTGCACCATGTGCGGCGCCTGGGTGCCCTGATAGATCGTCAGCCGCGCCTCGCCGGCATTCCAGTCGGCGACCACCGCGCGGGCCTCGAGCGTTACGCCGGTGTGCCGGCCGAACACGAATTCGGCCTCGACCACTTCATCGGCCTCGGCAAAGGCCTGATCGACGGCGCCAGCGTCGAGGTTGCGCTCGAAGGCGAGGTTATCGCCAAGCTCAGGGTGGATGACGGATGTCTCCGGATCGAGCGCGGTGCGCATGTCGGTGACAACAGGCAGTTCCTCGTAAGTGACTGCCACCATCTCGGCGGCATCCTCGGCGAGCGCGCGGCTGCTCGCCACGACGGCGGCGACCGCCTCGCCCTGCCAGCAGGCGCGGTCGACGGCGATCGCATGCTGCGGCGCGGATTTCAGCCCCTTTAGATGCGACAGCACGCCGACCCAGGGTGAGACCACCCCCGCGAGCTCGCGCCCGGTCACCACCGCGATCACGCCCGGCATCGCCTTCGCCGCCGTCCCATCGAGCGCGGCGATCCTGGCATGGGCATGGGGCGAGCGAACGAAGACGACATGGGCCATGCGCGGCAGCACGATGTCGCTGACATATTGCCCGCGGCCCTGCATCAGGCGGTCGAGATTGGGTCGCGGCACGGACTTGCCGATATACGAGTTCGGCCGATCGAGGACCGAAAGCACCTGTCGCTCGTCCGAAGCCGTCATGTCGCGCGTTCCGTCCGGGCGCGCGCCGTGCTTTCCACCGCATCGATGATGGCGTGATAGCCGGTGCAGCGGCAGTAATTGCCCGCGAGGTGCTCGCGGATCTCGGCGCGATCCGGCTGCGGCTTCTGGCGCAACAGATCCTGGGCCGTGATCAGCATGCCCGGCGTGCAGTAGCCGCACTGCAACGCATTGCGGTCGCGGAACGCGTTCTGGAGATCGGCGATCTCGCCGCTGTCGGACAGCCCCTCGATCGTTTCCACGGCAGAGCCGTCCGCCTGCACCGCCAGGGTCAGGCAGGCGCGCACGATCGCGCCATCGAGGCGCACGGTACAGGCGCCGCAGACGCCATGCTCGCAGCCGACATGGGTGCCGGTGAGACCGAGATCGTCGCGCAGGAAGTCGGCGAGATTGAGCCGGGGCTTCACCTCGGCCGTCACAGGCTCACCGTTGACGGTGAGCGCAATGGCGATGGCCGCAATCATGACGACTGCCCCCGCGCCAGTTCCGGGCGATCGAGAACGGTCGCGAGGCAATTCTCGAGCAGCAGACCGGCGAGATGGCGGCGCATTGCCGCGGTGGCCTGCTGGTCGGTGGCCGGATCGAGTTCAGTCGCGAGCTCCGCCTTGGCTTCCGCAACCAATTCCGGCGTCACGTCGACCCCGACGAGGCGCGCGGCGGCGCGCGCCAGTTGCGGCCGGTCGCCGACGGCAAAATAGCCGAGGCGCAGATCGCTCAGCCGTCCATTGTCGGCCCGCGCCATTGCCGCCAGCCCGACCAGGGCGTAGTCGCCGCTGCGGCGGGCGTATTCGTGAAAGAAATGCCGCGTGCCCGGCGCCGGCAGCGGGATTTCGATTCCGGTCAGCAATTCATCCGCGGCCAGCGCCGTTGCATAGATCCCCTGGAAGAAATCCGTCGCCGCGACCCGGCGCTCCCGGTCGAGGCCGCGGATCACCAGCGTCGCGTCGAGCGCGAGCATGCAGGCGGGCAGTTCGGATGCGGGATCGGCGTGCGCCAGATTGCCGCCGATGGTGCCGCGATTGCGTATGGCGGGATGCGCGACCTGCGCCGTCGCTTCGCGTAAAAGTGGCAGCATTTCCGCGATCTCGCGCGAACCGAGCAGGTCGACATGGCGGGTGAGTGCGCCGATGGTCACCTTGTCGCTGGCGACCGTAACGCCGCGCAACTCCGACAGCCGGCCGATGTCGACGAGGATGGCAGGCCTGGCAAGACGCAGATTGAGGGCGGGCATCAGGCTCTGGCCGCCTGACAGCACCTTGGCGTCGTCGCCATGACGCGCGAGAAGCTGCAATGCGTCGGCGATGCTGGTGGCGCGCGCGTAGCTGAAAGCCGCGGCTTTCATCGCAATTCAATCTCCTACCTGCGCCGGATTGCGACGGCAGCCTCAGCCGCTGGGATTAGACGGTGAGAGCTCGCAAAGTCAAGTGAGGCCGGCCGACGTTGAGCCGACGTTGAGCCGACGTTGACTTGGCCCGACAATAACTTAGCTGCGTGATTTCGCCGTCCGCGCGCCGCTGCGCGCCGGCGATTGTGGCGGTGTCGGACCCATCCGCTTCGCGAACACGGCCTGGGTGTTGGCCGCCTCCTCCCGCAGCAACTGCGCAAACAGCGCCGCTGTCGGTGACATCACGGTGCGCGCCGGCTCGATCAGCACGAATTCGGCGTGGAAGGGCGGATCCTCGAGCGGCATGATCTCGAAACGGTCGTCATCGAGGTCGGCGGCCATCATGACGAAGGGCAGGATCGCGACCCAATCGCTGGCCGCGACGAATTGCAGCGTCCCCATCATCGCGTCGAGCTCCAGCCGCTGCGCCACCGTGATGCCATTGGTCGCAAAGTAGGTCTCGATATTGCCACGGCGCGTGTTTTGCAGGCCCGGCAGCACCACTTTCAGCGGGCCGAGCTGCGACAGGCACACCGAGGGACGCGCCTTGCGGCCGCGCTGCCGCCCGCGCACCAAGGTCTCGCGGTCGCGCAGCAGCGGACGATGAACGATGCCATCAGCGCCGGCAAAGGCCGGAATGACGGCGAAATCCAGTTCACCACGACGCACCATCTCCGTGAGCACGCCCGAATAGGCTTCGATGACGCTGATCTGCGCCGCCGGCGCCGCGGCCAGGAACCTGTCAAGCACCGGCGGCAGCAGGGCACGCGTGAAGCTCGGCATCAGCCCGGCCCGGATCACGCCATTGAGGCGCTGGTCGGCGACGCGCTGGCGGGCCGCTTCCAGCCGCTGCAGCACCGCGATGCACTCCTCATAATAGAGTTCGCCGGCGCGGGTCGGCGTGACCGCGCGGCCGCTGCGCGCGAACAGCGCCGCACCAAGTTCGCCCTCGAGCTGGCCGACATGATGGGACATGCCAGACTGGGTCGCGCCTTCGCGCAGCGCAGCCGCAGTGAACGACCCTTCCTCGTAGACGGCGACAAAGGATCTGATCTGACGCAGGGAGATCATCGTGCTTGTTGTGCTATCGGATTTCTTGATGCCAAGGAGCAGAAATTATCATTATTTTGATTTGCGGCAACGGCTAGTGTCGGGCGCTCGACGACAAGCGAGGGTGGCCGCACATGAAACTCGGCTTCTTCACCATGCCGGTCCATCCCCTGACCAAGGATTGGCGGCAGTCGCTCAAGGAGGATCGTGAAGCCTTTCTGCTGGCCGATGAACTCGGTTTCACCGAAGCCTATGTCGGCGAGCATGTCACCGATCGCGCCGAGAACATCACCTCCAGCCTGGCCTTCATTGCCTGGATCGCGGCTGCCACCAGACAGATCCGCCTCGGCACCGGCACGGTCAACATGCCGAACACGCATCCGGCGACCGTTGCCGCCTCGATCGCGATGCTCGATCACATGCTCGAAGGCCGATTTATCTTCGGCATCAGTCCCGGCGGACTACTGTCCGACGCCGAACTGTTCGGCAACCTCGACGCCGACCGCAACGACATGTTCGTCGAGGCGATCAACCAGGTGCTGGCGATCTGGAGCGGCGAACCGCCCTACGACATCAAGGGCAAGTATTGGACGATCTCGACCCGCCGCACGATGATGACGGAGATCGGCCAGGGCTTCATCCCGCAACCGCTGCAGCAGCCGCATCCGCCGATCGTGGTCACCGCCGTCGCTCCGTTCTCGAAAGGGGTCACCGAGGCGGCGAGCCGGGGCTGGGATCCGATCTCCGCCAACTTCCTGATGCCGGCCTGGGTCAAGACCCACTGGCCGAGATATGTCGAGGGCTGCGCGCGCGCCCACCGCCCGGCGGATCCTGCGAACTGGCGGGTGGCGAAAAGCCTGTTCGTCGCCGACGATGAGGCCACCGCCAGGGCCTATGCGACCGATCCCAACGGCCCTTATGTCGGCTACTACCGTACGCTGTACACCAAGCTGAAGGCGAATGGTCGGCTTGACCTGTTCAAGACCCACCGCGACCAGCCCGACGACGAGGTCACGCTGGACCGTGTCTGCGATCGCCTGATCATTCACGGGACGGCGTCCAGCGTCGCCGACAAGCTGCTCGCCTTCGAGGCCGAGGTCGGACATTTCGGCACGCTGCTCTATGCGGGCAAGGACTGGACAGATCGCGATCTCGGACGCCGTTCGATGATCCTGATGGCCGAGAAGGTGCTGCCTCTTATTGAAGTTGGACTGGGACGACAATCGTCAGGCTGATAAGCCCCATTCTACTGAATCCTCAATGCAATCGAATAGCTGGCTCCATCGAAGAACGCGCCCTGATGCACGCCTGACATCGTCGAGGCGGCCGAATTCCACCGCGTTCCGCCAGATGAGGCATGACACATCTGCCCCGCGGTGCGCAGCGCCTGGTGGTCGGCTGCAACACGCCCCGTCCTGGGTCGTACTTTGTTGTCGAACCGTTTGACCTTCCGCCACGACAGACCGGACAGCGCGCGCGAGACGCATGGGGGATCTCATCATGCCATCAGCACAACCCAGGCCTGCAACACCTGGGCCTGCAATGCGGATTCGCAGCCGAAGCTGGTTGCCTCTGCGCGCCTTCGTCGTCGCCGTGGCGGCTTGCTTGTCGGCGGCCATCGGTATCGCCGATGCCGAAATCATCGAGCGTCGCCCCGTCGCAAAGGAGGTGGCGGACGCGATCCTGCTGGAGGGGCAAGCCTCGGACCTGGCAGCCAAGGGGCGGGTCGCGGAGGCCGAGCCGCTTTACAGGCAATCGCTGGCGACAATCGAGCAAAGCCTGCCCAATGATCCGATCCTGGCCGGGAGCCTGAACAACGTCGGGAACTTCTACATCGCGCAACGGCGCTATCGCGAGGCCGCGGAGCTGCTGGAACGCGCCCTCACGATATACGTCTCGGCGTACGGAGATAACCACACCCTGACGGCCAAGGTGATCAACAATCTGGCGAATGCTTATCTGTCGGATCGAAAATATGACAAGGCCGAAGCGCTCTACGAGCGAGGTCTTGCCGCGACCGAAACCCTCCTGGGACCAGGCCACTATGCCGTTGCCATGAGTCTCGATTGGCTCGCCCAGGCGAATTTCTACCAACAACGCTATGCCGAGGCCGAGGAGGAACTGAGGCGGGGCATCACGGTCGCTGAAAAATCCACGGGGCCCGACTCCCAGCTCGTCGTGCGTCTTCTCGACCATCTGATGTCCGTCGTTGCGGCGCAGGGGCGCGCGCAGGAAGCGGCGGCCATCAAGGAACACGCCCAGGCGATCATTGCCAAGACATCGAAACCTTGAGCCACGGCGTCCCTGCCGATTTCATCGCGAACGATGCGCGGACGAAGCAATCAGATCAGGCATCGGCGCTCCAAAGCAACACGTCGCCAGTTCCACCACTGCAGGGGGACACAACCCAATGACGGAGACCACCATGCTTCGGCCTTCACTCTTCGCACTTGTCGCCATTGTCATGTCAGCCGGAGCGCAAGCCCAGCAGCATAATGTGCCGGTCGTCACGCTTGTATCCGCCGACAGAGGATTGATCGGCTCGACGCGTGTCCCAAAGGCAGACATTGCGTCTCAATTGGCGCTCAAATTCACAGCCCAGGACACACTTCGAATGGTGGAAGTTCGGGCCTGTCCAGGCATATCAGCCGATGTTGTCACGGAAATTAGGAATGAACTTGAGAAGAACAAACTCATCGTCGTGATTGACCTGCACGAACCGGATCGTAAGCTATGTGCGAATTGAAATTTTCCGGTCCTGCCGACGGAGGGCGTGCAGATCCATTTCTGGCGTCCTGCTCGCCCGCAAGGAGTCTGCTCGTCCCGGAATTAGGACAGCATCAGGTACTGATGTCCGCACCCACTTGGCCTTAGAAGCAAGGAGACATGGATTGGCGCTGTCCGACCGGATTCCCTACCAGGCCCTGATCGACCGTCCGAAGCTGGTCCTCCCCGGCGGCAAGCGGATCGCGGTTTGGATCATTCTCAATGTCGAGGAATGGCGCATCGAGGGCGCGATGCCGCGCACGGTGCTGAGCCCGCCCATGGGCCAGCCGCTGCCACCCGACGTGCCCAACTGGTCGTGGCATGAATACGGCATGCGCTCGGGCTTCTGGCGGCAGTTCAAGGCGCTGACCGACCGCGATATCCCGACCACGCTCGCCATCAACGGCAGCGTCTGCCAATCCTATCCCCGCGTCGCCGAAGCCGCGCGCGAGGCCGGTTTCGAGTTCATGGGCCATGGCTTCCTGCAGGGCCCGATGCACAAGCTCGAGAACCAGAGCGAGACCATCAAGCGGGCGGTCGACACCATCACGGCCTTCGCCGGCAAGCCGGTGCGGTCGTGGGAAAGCCCGGGGCTGACCGAAACCGCCGAGACCATCGACCTGCTGCGGCTTCACGGCGTCGAATATGTCGCCGACTGGGTCATCGACGACCTGCCGCAGGACGTCGACACGCCGCATGGACGCGTCACGACGATCCCCTACACGGTGGAGACCAACGACATCGTCGTGCACGCGCTGCAGCACCAGCCCTCGGAGCAGTTCCTGCGGCGCTGCATCGACCAGTTCGACCGGCTCTATCTGGAAGGCGCGCAGAACGCCCGAATCATGGCGATCTCGATCCATCCCTACATCACCGGCGTGCCGCACCGGATCAAATACCTCGAACAGGCGCTCGACTACGTCATCGGCCATGACGGTGTGGCGCTGATGACGGCGAGCGAGATCGGCGACTGGTATCGCGACGCGCTGGCAACGTCCTCGGCGACGGAATCCCGCCCCTGATCGGGCCACCCTCGGTCGCAGGGGCGACTGCGGCCCCTCGCGCGCGGCCCCAGGCTACGAGAGATTGAGGTGAATCAAGATCACGGCTCCGCTTTTGTTTTTTAGTGGCGCGTGACCGCAACGGCGGACGCCGTGCCCGAACTGTGGAGGCCGCTCATGATGAAGAACCTGCTCGTTCACATCCCCACCGAGCGCCTGATACGTCCCGTGGTCGACGCGGCCGTCTCGCTCGCAGTGGCGCACGTGGCCCATCTGGATGCGATATCGATCGGCTATGAAACAACCAATGTGGCGCTCGCCGTCGAGGGCGGCGGGGCGGTGGCGACGGTGTTCGAGATGGAGCACGAACACGCATTGGCGCGGGCCGACGCCGCCCTCGCGATCTTCGATGCCGAAGCCCGCAACGCGGGAATAGACTACAGCCTGCAAGCACTCGCGGGGCTTCCCGTCGAGGCCGCCGCCAGTCTCAGCGCCTCGGCCCGGCTGCATGATCTGACGATCGCGCTGCAGCCCGACGTCGACCTCGATACCTTTGACAACACCCTGCCGCAGGACCTCCTGTTCCAATGCGGCGGCCCCGTTCTCATCGTCCCGAACATTCACAAAGGCCCCCTGGAATCGAGGCGCATCGGGATCGCATGGGACGGCAGCCGCCTCGCGGCGCGTGCCGTTCGTGACGCCGCGCCATTTCTGGCTCGCGCCGAGTCGATCGCAATCATCAGCGTCAACGAGGCAAAGGGTCCAGGTAAGGCTTCCGCGGCCGAATTGGCTGCTCATCTCGCGCGTCACGGTCTCCACGCGCGGATCGAGCGCACGACCGTCGCCCACGCGCATGTTCAGCCGGCCATATTGTCGATAGCGGCCGACACGAACCTCGACCTGATCGTCATGGGCGGCTATGGGCATTCCCGCCTGCAGGAGCGCATTCTCGGCGGAGTGACGCGCGGCATGTTTCAATCCATGACGGTCCCAACGCTGATGTCGCATTGAGACTTTCCGGCGCCGATCGTTGCGGCCAATTTTTGACCTTGATCAAGCCGAACCGGCTCGTCCGATTGTAAGATCGTGAACAGGCTCCGGGGCGAGTGGAGGATGTCGAGATGTCGATACGCAAAAGATTGATTTCTTCAACCAGCCGAACCGCCGTGTTGACGACAATCGCAGCGTTGATCCTCGCCACATCAGAAACGCCACTCACCGCCGCGCCGGCGTCGCGCACGTCGCAGGGCATCTCGACTGCAACGGCAGCATCAGGCGACGCCACGGACTTCAGCTCGCGCCGCCGTCACCGGCATTATCGTCATGGCGGGGGCGCCGCTGCAGCGGCCTTCATGGGACTTGCGATCGGCGCCATTGCCGGCGCGGTCGCGGCGCAACAACGGCGCGACGAGTACGATCATTATTATGGGTATTCCGGGCCCGGCTATTACGCGCCCGGTCCCTATTACGGCCCGGGCTATGGCTACGACCGGCCGCATTACTATCACCGGCATTATTATCGGCCATTCTAAGGTATCAACGCGGTGGCCAGTCGCCGCGCTGCTGTGCCTTGAACAGGTATTGCGGATTCTCGCCACAGCCGTCCTCTGTACCGGACGCGGTCGCCATGCACTGCTCGGAGGTCGAGAATAGAAAATTGCCAGGATAGCCCCACCCATATCCTTGCACGCAGTACCGATCCTGTATCGCGGCCGGCACGGTTGAGGCCGCCGCGCGCGGGCGCGCTGACGCGCTTGGGATCGCGATCGCGATGAGGCCAGCAACGCACAGCCCTGCGAATAGAACTTGGCGCATGACATCAACTCCAGGCTTCAGAGTGCGCGGCGTGTCCGCGAATGATGGTAGGCCATATGCGCCCCGGGCGGGCATCCACCAACCTGTGGCGCTCTTACAGCCTCACATCGGCGGCATAAAGGGGGCATGGTCGACGAGCCGCCACCGGCGACAGTCGTCCGGCATTGCTGCCGCGGACCATTCCGGCCCCGGAGCCAGCCGGGGCGTGGTTCGCCGACGATCGCGGCACGGCCGCCCAGCAATCACCCGTCCCAATTCGGGAAACCCGTCCGCCCACCGCTCGGGCTTTCGATTGATGGAGAACCTCGACGCGCCGGTTGCGTGGAACTCGCTTCGGCCGCGCGGAATCTCGCGGGCCGCTTGAACGACCTCGCTGCGTCGGACGACAAAATCAGGTATGGCTTCAGGCTCAACATCGTGACTGTACGCGGATGTGCGCCGACCGATATGATCATGGCGGCCGTCCTGTGCGTGGCGCAGCGACCACTTTTGACACCTGGGTGCATACTGGGAGCTCTTGCTGGACGTTTCGCCATGAATTTGCATGCACACATTAGGTTCTGCGGCTGCTTTCTCGTCGCTGCGCTCTTGCTGGCTTGTCAGCCGGCTTTGGCCGAAAAGCGCGTGGCGCTGGTGATCGGCAACTCCAACTACAAGAACGCCGCGCTGCTTCCGAACCCGGCCAACGACGCCGCCGCCATTGCGGCGACCCTGAAGGGCGCAGGTTTCGACGTCGTCGACTCGCGACTCGATCTTCAATCCACCGATATGCGGCGGGCGCTCCGGGAATTCGCCGATCAGGCGCGTGACGCCGACATGGCCGTCGTCTATTACGCGGGTCACGGTATCGAGATAGACGGCACGAATTACCTGATCCCAACCGACGCCAAGCTCGAGCGCGATACCGACATCTACGACGAGGCATTTTCGCTCGACCGCGTCCTGTTGGCGATCGAGCCCGCGCGGCAGCTGCGGCTGGTCATCGTCGATGCGTGCCGCAACAATCCGTTCGCAGACACCATGAAACGAACGGTCGCCTCACGGACCGTAAGCCGTGGCCTCGCCAGGATCGAGCCGACGACGACCAATACGCTGGTCGCCTTTGCCGCCAAGGCCGGCTTGACCGCGCTCGACGGCAACAGTGCGAACAGTCCCTATGCCACGGCCCTGGTGCGACATATTGCGACGCCGGGCCTCGATCTGCGCAGGGCATTCGGCTTCATCCGTGACGATGTCCTGCAGGCCACCGGCAACCGGCAGGAACCATACGTCTATGGCTCGCTCGGCGGCGCCGATGTTGCGCTGGTACCCGCCAAGCCTGCCGCGCTCGCGCCAGTGGCCAGCGCCCAGGCGGAGACCCGTCGGGACTACGAACTGGCCTTGCAGCTCGGCAACAAGGACGCATTGAGCGCCTTCCTGAACCAGTATCCGGATGGCTATTACGCCAGCCTGGCCAAGCTTCAGCTTACCAAGATCGCGGCTGAGGAGACACGCGTTGCCGCGACCGAGAAGGCCCGACTGGCCGAACAGGAGCGGGCGCGGCTCGCCGCCGAAGGCGCAAAGAGGGCGGACCAGGAAAAGGCGGCCGCAGATGCAAAGGCTGCAGAGGACGTCCGCATCGCCGCCGAAAGGACCAAGCAGGCGGCACAGGAGCAGGTCGCCGCGGCCGAGCGGAAGCAGGTCGCAACCGACGACGCGCCCGCAGCCAGCAAGCCTGCGGAAACCAAGGTGGCCGCCGTCGATGCATCCGCCAACGAGCTTGCCGGACCGAAAGCGATCGAGCGGACGCAGGGGCCGAGCCCGGCATCGCTGAATGCCGGACCTTCGCAGGCCGAGCTCGCAAAATCGGTCCAGACCGAGCTGCGTCGCGTCGGCTGTCTGACGGCCAGCGCCGATGGCGAATGGAACACGTCGTCACGGCGTTCGCTGACGCTGTTCAACAAGCACGCCGGCACGAAATTCGACACCAGGCTCGCCAGTCTGGATGCGCTCGATGCCATCAAGCTCAAGCCGGCGCGGGTCTGCCCGCTGATCTGCGAGCATGGCTTCAAGCCCGACCACGACCAATGCAGCAGGATCGTCTGCGCGGAAGGCTCGTTCCTCAACGACGACAACGAATGCGAGAAGCGGCGGGCGAAAACGCCGAGCGCACGGCGCGAGCCCGACGAGCGGCCGAATCGCGCGGCCAGGGAACGGCCGCAACCGGAGTCCCGCGAGTCCAGGCCGCAGGCATCGGGCCAGATCGTCTGCGACGACCACCTCTGCCGCCCAGTCGCGCGGGGATGTCATATTGAGTTCCGGACCCCCGACCGAGGCGGGCTCAAGGGCAGCGGCGGCAACGTGCAGATCTGCCCGTGAGATGGCCGCGTGAGCCGTCGCTGCCTGTTGGTTCTCGCAGGCGCGATTGGTTCGAATGATCCGGATTTCGTTGTTCCAGATGGATGCCGAACTGCGTCGTTCGGTCGATGCTGCGAATTGACTAAATCATCGAGGCGATGGCAGACGACACGGCAACCTTCATCAAGGCGCTCGGCTTCGGTCCCCGGCAAACCTTGCTCGCCACTCTCGAAGGCAGACACTTGAAGAGGGCTTGCAGCTCGAGCATGCCGAGTTTGTCGTGCCGGATCAGTCAAAGGAAGCTCAGCAGCTGATGTTCAAGTACATCGCCGCGACGGAAACGACCGGCGATCTGCCTCTTATGAACCGGAAGACGTATGCGCGCGCGCTGAGCGCGGGGCGATTGGATGACTAATCCCTGATCGTATAGGGCTTGATATCGAACGACCAATTGCTCGACTGCAGTTTGCCCGTTGCGGGATCCGGCACCCGCAACTCGCTCGTCCATCTGGTCAGATAGCCGACGATCTCGGCTTCGGTTCGCAGCTTCTGCGCGCTGTCGGGCAAGTCGATGATCTGAACCCGTCGGTCGCTGAGAATGGCGATGATCGTCGCCTCTCCCGCCGGCGGCGTTATGACATATTCGAAGCCGCGCTTCTGGGCCGCCGAATTCGGGATCAGCAACTCCTCGCCCGGCCTGATCAAATTCGCCGCCGCCTCCGGCGATTGAACGATCATTTCGGGGCTCGGGAAAATCTGGGACATCGTCCCGTTGGCGTCTATGTCAACCAGCAGGAGGTAGCCCGGCTTCCTGGCCGTGACCCGAAACGAAATTTTGGTGCCGATGCTGATGGATGGGCCCGGACTCATCTGCAGCGATACGTTCACGGTATTCGGAGTATCGGCCACGGCACCATTTCGACCGGACGCGTTTCGCGCCACCTTCATGGCTGCTGGAACGCGCGGGTTCGGCAGGGATCCCTGGGCGAAGGATTCAAGAGATGACAATCCGGCAGTGAAGCCCCCTGTCGGCGCGAATCCGGAAGCTCTTGCCGGGGCGCCGGCGGTCGACACCGCGACCACGCCGAGACACCACCCCACGATCAATCTGTTAGGCAGCATCACCGGTCTCGTGCATGCGGCGGATTTGACTTTCGCGTCAGCCTTTCCGCAGGTCCCCGCGACGAATGTCAAACCCAGGACCTCACGAGCAGGGTGTTGCAAATATGGGATCCGGGACGCCAGGCAAACGTCAGCGTACGGTAAAGAAGCCGACCGAACCAATGCGCGCGTCAGCCGGCATGTATCGCTCCAGGCTCTTGATGACCTGTCCGGATGCGCGCCGATGATTGAGTTGCTGCAGCACTTTCTCGAGGTCAACCGGGCGCTGCTGCGATGTCACTGCGACGACCTGCTCGGCGCCAAACGGTTCGCTCACACGCAGCGGAAGGCGCAAATTGGCCGACCGAGTCGGCGACGCATCGGAGCCGATCGGATAGAGCATCTGGATCGTGCCATCGCCGGAAATGTTGAACAGCACCACGGCGCGCCCGGCCACATCGGACAGATCGATGTCGACCTTCTGATCCCTGGGATGCACGCTATCGCCCGGCGAGACACGCATGACCTGGGGCGACTGCGTCGACATGCCCTTGAGCGTGCGGATCGCCGCCGTCCTGTCGATGACGGTGGGAAGATCCACCAGCTCGACCCCATAGGCGATGACATCACCCCAGGCGATGACGTCGTGCGACCCCGGATCCCAGATCAGGTCCGGATTGTCCGTGGGCTGCACCGCCTGAAACGTCGAGTCACGGGATTTCAAGCCGGGAAAATAGTTGGTCTTGCCGTCAAGCGCGGCCAGCCGGATCGGCGTACTCATCCGCTCGGCAATCTGGGGCTTCGGGCCTGGCGATGAGGCCGGCGCGCTGCCGGCGGCCGCAAGCCGCGCGGAGGCCGGCGGCGAGGCGGCGATCTGGGGCGCCGACGGCTGAGGACCTTCGATGGGCCCCTGGATCAGCGTGACGCCGCGCGTCAGGCCGAACGCGACGTCGGTGTCGGGCGACCGGTTCGGCGAGGTCATGGTGACCACGTTCTGGCGCTGATCGGACAGCTGGTACACCACTTGCCGGATGTTGGCGAAGAGCTCCTTGAGCGTCACCTTGCCGTCGTGATCGGCATCGGCGTTGCCCTCGATGGCGCGTGCGACGGCGTAGCTCAGCGCGCCTCGCAATCCCTCGATACCCGGCACGCGGACTTCCGGCGCCTTGGTGCTGCGATCGACCGCGGCGAGAAAGGTCGTACGGTCGAGATCGAGCTCCGAACGTGGATCGCCCTCGCCCGAAACCGGCTTCAGATCGTCGACCAACAGCGTGTAGGTTGGAATTTGCCGGAAGCTCATGTCTTCCGCGCGTGGATCGATGTCACGCACCATGCCGCCGCCGTGGCACGTATCCGCGACGAAGATGACCTTGGCTCCACGCAACTCGAATTGCCTGATGAAATGATTGAATTCGCTACCGAGGATGCGTTGTTGCGATCCCATCGGTGTGGGCTCGAAGCTGGGCAGCAGGAAGACGTCCTCCATGCCGTCGGGCTGCGATCCCTTGATGCGCTCGGGCTCCTGGGCGCCATGTCCGGCAATCGACAGAAAGACGATATCGTTGGCCTTGGTCCGCTCGACCAGTGCGCTGATCTCGCGCAGCACGCTCGACCGGTCGGCCTGGGCGTTGATCAGGGCCGTTACATCCCGAACGCCCATCGTCCTCAAGCTTGAATCGATGTCGCGGGCGTCTGCCGTCGCGCCTTTCAGCTTTCGGACTCGCTGATAGTCGTCGATGCCGATCACCAGGGCCCGGACTTCACCGCCGTCGGGATTGCTGAGCTGCAACGTGGGTGCCGCCCGCGCGCTGTTCACGTGAACGCTCGATGCCGCAAGCAAAGCAATGGCGAACACAATCTTCCAGGACCCGAGCATCACGCATTCCCTCAGCAATTCCAGCATCAGCCGCGTCGTCCAGACCTTCGTCATCCTGGAGTGGAGGCAGGATATCTGTCCCGACGCGCCCGCGGCCGAACCGTTGGACAACAGAGTTTGGCGAATAAACGTTCGTCGCCGCCGCCCGTTACGAGGTTCACCGCTTGATCTTGGCCGGCTTTTTCGAACGCCCGGTGGGTGAGTCCGCCTCCTGATAGGCCCCCGCAGCAACCGTCATCGCATCGTCAGCCAGAGCGCGGAACCGTACCGGAACATAGCCGCGCTCCAGCAGCGAGGCCAGCGGATAGACGTTGCGACAGACGCGACCATTGCAGCCGCCGGTCGAGGCCTCCATCACCTCCGCCTTGCGATCCGGGGTAAAGCGCAGGAACAGCATGACGTGCGACCCCGGCTTGTTGAGCGCGTCACCGGGCCTCAGATCCCAGGGATTCTCCACCGGCTTGGCGATCGCCGGAATGGCGGCCGTCGTGTAGTGAACCGACAATCCCCACGCCGCGCTGACGAAGGCGGAACAGTCCACTCCCGCGACATCGGTTCGCGGAGCGTTACGCGTGCAGACATTCCCGGCCATGGTTCCGGCCTCGACGCGCCTGCGGAAACTCGCGAGCGAACCATGACAGCCCCAACAATAGGGCACGCCGCGGACCTCCTGATTGACCTTGCCCTGCAGGTACCAGGGGCGGCGAATCCGACTGAAGCCGGTGCAGGCCGTATCCGGATCGGGACCATAATTTGCCGGCGTGAGCTTCCATTGCAGCCCCTCGAACGCAAACGCGGTCTCGATGGTCTGCTGCCGATTGGAAGGCCGTACCGCCGCGCCGGCGTCGAACCTGCCGTCCTGCTTTCCCTCAAGCGCGGTCTTGGAGGGGGTCCGCGGCAGGCGAAGGTCGATCACCGAGGGATTGCTGAGCGGCCGGAAACCGACGCCGACCACATCGACGCCGTCCGCCTTGGTGCGCAGGAAATAGACGTCGCCATCGCCGGAAATCGTCACGAAGCGCCGGGTCAGCGGGGTGTTTTCCAACGGCAATTCATACACGCCCTCGAGCTTGCCGTTCGAGGCGTAGCGCGCCACGAAGGTCGAGGCCTGTCGTCCCGAGGCTGGAACATTCTCACCCAGGACATAGAAGCGATCGCTGTTGTCGATTTCGAGAAACTCGACGGTCCCCAGTCGGTTCGGGACGCGCAGGCTGAGCTGGGCGATGGTCTCGTTGCTGTCCATGGTCTGGACTTCGACACGAACGCTGCTGTCGCCCTTGTTGGGAATGATGTCGGCAATGACCGACCCCTTGCCCCGGGACGCGATGTATTGCCGGTCGGGCTGCCGCTCTTTCTTGATGACCGCGGCGCGGGAGCCCTGATCGAGCAGTTCGGCCGCACTCCCCGGCTGCTGCGAGCCGGTCTGCGCGAAAGCGGAGATCGCGAATTGATCGTCGACGTCCCGGGTGACGACCTCCTCCAGCTGAACGACACCGTCGTCGATGCCACGGGTGGATTGGTCGCTGGCAGCCTTGAGCGTACGGATCGCGCCATCCCAGACCAGGATATCGCTCTTGCGGACGACGAGATCGTTGGCCTGAACATCGGCGGGCATTTTGAACACGTTGGGATCGCTGGCGGGTTGCTTCGGATCGAAGCGGAGAATGCGGCCATTGATCTGGTCGAGCACGAACAGATTGCCCTGCGCATCCGATGTCAGCGCCTGCGGACCGGTCAGTTCCACGTCCTCGACGGGGGCGGCGATGCCGACCGTCGTCGACGTCGTACCGATGGAAAATTGCCGCACCACGGTGTCCTCGGCTGCGGCAGTCCCCGCAAACGAGGCGGCCCATCCGATCATGACGGCCCGAAACAACCATTTTTGACGAAGCATGTTCGCCTCAATATTCAACCAATCAACTGAACTGCCGACCGGTATCGTTCGACCAACTTCCGTCGCCCGACCTGTTGGACGTGCAACAGGCCGGTCCCGTTCAATCATTTCTGCAGGTGCCGCGACAGCACTGCGAACGCCGACCGTTCAGGATGCTCCGATATATACAAGGCTAATCAATTGTTTAAAGCCAAATACGTCACAAACCGTGGCTCGGAGCTGATTTGAGCGGACCGATGGAATTCAAATCGGCGCGATCTGTGCGGTCCAGCCAACTCAAGGTCGGCACAGACGAAGGACATATGATTCATCGCGATCTGGAGGAGCGGTTATGGACCGGCTAAAATTGGGTTATGTCGCCCTCGTTGGCGGCGCCATGCTGGCGGCCACCTGCGCGGCCCGCGCCAATGATTCCGCGGCGGAGCTCTCGATCGGCGGACTGCAATTCGTCCGCACCAACGACATCGCGATGGAGAGCGAGGATCTGCGGATATCGCTCGATCGCGTCTCCGTGCACTATCAGTTCGCCAACACGTCCGGAAAGCCCGTCACGCTGACCGTCGCGTTTCCGCTGCCGGATATCGACCTTTCGGAGGCGGACAACGTCGCGCTTCCTTCGACCGATCCGGTGAACTTCGTCGACTTCGAGACCAAGGTCGACGGCGCTCCGGCAGCGTTCAAGATCGACCAGCGTGCGATGGTTGGCGACAGGGATGTGAGTGCCCTGCTCGGTCAGTTCAAGCTTCCGCTTCTGCCGATCGGGAGCCGCGAAATACGGGTCGCCGATCTGCCCGAAGCCACACGCACCAGGCTCGCGGACCAGGGCTTGTTGATGCCGGTGCGAACCGACGAAAAAGGCCGCCAGCAATATACCGTCGCCTGGGTGGCGAAAACATCCGCCGTTCGCCAGCAGACTTTTCCCGCGGAGCGCAAGGTGATGGTCGAGCACCAGTACAGGCCGAGCGTTGGCACCAACGCCGACACCATCCTGCGAAGGACCCTCCGCGCCAACAAAGCGCTCGCCGCCGAAGTGCAACGCTATCGAAGGGACTATTGCGTCTCCGACGCATTCCTGGCGGAGCTCGACAAGCGCGTGGGCAACGCGCCCGCCAACGCCCCGATCATGCAGGAACGGCGGATCAGCTACGTGCTCAGCACCGGCGCCAACTGGGCGGGCCCCATCGGCTCATTCAAGCTGACCATCGATCCCGGCGCCAGCGATCGTCTGGTCAGTTTCTGCCCGGGCCGGCTGAAGCCGACCGCGCCGAATGCGCTGGAATTTGCCGCCAAGGACTTCAAGCCCGAAGGCGACTTGAAGATCCTGATCATTGGCCGCTTTTGACCGTTCGACAGGGCCGTCGCGTCGATCACCGGCCTTCAGTTCTTCAGCCGAAAATAGCGCGCTGCCGTGGTGATCGTGACATTCTTGCGCTGAGCCTCGCTGGCAGCCAGCAGGAAGAATGAGTCGGCGGCCATGGGTTTGGGCGGCCGCAGGGAATCGAGCACCTGCGGCGTCGCCACGGCCATCACCAGTTGCGGGCCATCGCCTGCGCTGCCGCGCTGCATTCCGATGGAGAACGACAGGGAGTCCGTGCCCGGCTTCAACAGATAGGACAGGCTCTGCACCTCTCCGCTGTCGGACACCAGCAGCAACTCGACAATCCGATTGGCGAAATTCTCGATGGTGCCGGTGAGCGTCTCGCCATTCTTGACCTCGACGGAGTTGAGGTTGATGCGCGGCGCCCGCGCCTGGTTGCCGCCGATCTGGCTGAGAAATTTGACGGCGGGACACTGAGCCTGCGTGACCAGCCGGACGCCGATCGAGGCCTCGAAACCCAGATCGCGCTTGAACGCCTTGTCGAGCGCCTCGAACGGCGCCGTCGATGCGCCGAAGCCCTCGATGACCGCTGCGTTCGCACTGGTGGCAACGGGAAGCACGAAGAAACAATCGCCCCCATTGTACTGCTCGACATACCGACGAACGCGATCGGTGCGGGCTGGCGCATCGCTGGGCCCGGGCGTCGGCGTCGATGCAATCGGCGGCTGTACGGGCACGGGTGTCGGTGCTTTCGGCGTCGGCACCGGCGTCGGGGATTTCTGGCCGAATTCCGGAAGCGGAGGCGGCTTGACAACGTCCGGGACCGACCAGACCAAGGTATAGAACGCGTAGACTGCTTCTCCGACCAGCAACGTCAGGACAACGGCCGCGACGATCAACCACAGCGAGCGGCTTTTCGGCTTCGACGCCTGATGCCGTTCCGCCATGGGCGAAGCCGCCTCGACACGTGCCAGCGGATCGAAGCCGCGCAGCGGTGGCGCCCCGATCTGCCAATTCGCGATCTCCGCCATCGTTGCCGGCCGGTCCTCCGGATTGGGCTGCAGCATGCGTTCGAGCAATGGGCGGATTCGCATATCGACGCCGCCGAGATCGGGCACGCGCCGACGCTTCTCGACCAGTTGGAACTGGCTGCCACCCATATCGAGCTTCTGTCCGGTCAAGGCGTAGAACAGCAGCAGGCCGAGGCTGTAGATGTCTGATTTCGCGGTGACCTCGTTGCCGTAGAGACCGACCTGCTCCGGCGAGACATAGTTGTCCTTACCGGCGAAGCCGGAGCCGATGATGGTCTTGTCACCGAGCTGGGTCGAACGGGCGATGCCGAAATCGATGATCTTGGCCCGCGTCACGTCGCCGAGCGGAACGATGATGTTGTCGGGAGACACATCGCGATGAATGATTCCGCGCTCATGAGCCGCCTGGAGTCCCGAGGCGATGCGTCGCATCAGCTTCACCAGCGCCTCGAACGTCAACGGGCCTTCCGCCAGAATATCCGATAGCGAGCGGCCATCGACGAATTCCATGGCCAGATACGGCCGTTGCAGCACCGGCTCGACCGTGAACAGGAAGTAGCGGACGATGGAGTCGTGCGGCAGATGATGCAGCGCCGCCGCCTCCCTCCGGAACAGCGCCAACGCGGCCTCGTTTTCCGCCATCTCCGGCAGAAGCATCTTGATGGCCACGGCGGCGCCGGTCTGGATTTCGTGACATTTGTAGACCTCGCCCATCCCGCCGGCGCCGATCATCTGATCGATTTCGTAGATGCCATTCAGGCGCGTACCCGGCGCCACGCCGCGATAGGACGGACGGAACGGCTCGTTAGGATTCATGACCGTCACACTCCGGACCGCCTGTGACGAACGATTTTGTCGGCTCAGATGAACGCGGGACCCCTGCCAGCAGGCGAACGACCACGACCGTGACATTGTCGAAACCGCCGCGCTCCAGCGCCAGTTCGAGCATCCCCTCACACGCAGCCCGCGCGTTGCGGTCTCCCGCGCACCGGAGAATCTCGTCATCAGCCAGGTGCTTGGTCAGGCCATCGCTGCAGATCACGAAGACATCGCCCGGGTCAGCCGACCCGGTCACGATCTCGAGTTCGATATCCTCAGAGGCACCTATCGCCCGCGTGATCACATTGTTGGGCCAGTTCTCGGCGTCTTCACGGGAGAGCGTCCCGGCCGCGACCAGTTCCTCGACTTCCGTGTGGTCGCGCGACACCTGCTTGATCGCACCGCCGCTGATCAGATAGACCCGGCTATCGCCGGCCCAGACGCACGCATAGTGCAGGTCGCGCACCAGCAGGACCGCAACCGTGGTGCCGATGATTGCGCCGTTGCGCGCGCGGCTCAAATCCATGATCTGCCGATTGGCTTGAAAAATCTGGGCCTCGCATTGTTCCAGGAGATCGAGCGCCGCTTCGGGCTGCTCGATGGCATCGAGCGATTCCACCAAAATCCGGCTTGCGAGATCGCCGGCCTCGTGACCCCCCATGCCGTCGGCCACCGCCCACAAGCCGGTGTCGGTGCGCACCAGGCATGAGTCCTCATTGCGCTCTCGCACCTTGCCGGCGTGCGTCACGCTGCTGACGTCGAAGCTCAACTGCGCTGCGTCCATCGACCCATCATTTGTAGGATGGGTAGGGTGACCAGATCGGACGCATGTCCGAACTGGTTACGAAACCCATCGCGGTGGTGCAATCGGTGGGTTTCGCAAGAGCTCTACCCACCCTACGAAACCAACTTGTCATGATTCGAATCAAGGAAACGCTCAACTAGCTCGCATGGGCACCCTGCCCCAGATCTCCCGTCAGCAACGTGGAATAGCGAAACGGATCCGGCAAACCGCGGCAACTCAAGGCCAACGGAGGAAAGCCACCACCGCCGACCGTCCACCAGAAGCTTGCCGCAGCATAGACCTCCGGGCTGGTGGCGCGAAGCGCCGACAGCGTCGTCGCAACATCGGTTCCGGCGACCACCATTCCGGCCATGCCGTCACCGAGCGACACGATGCCCGTGTCGGCGGCGGCGCGGGATCGCGTTCGTGGCGCCGCCAAGCCGTCCAGTGCCGCCGAAATATCCTCGAAAGTGGCATCCTGCGCCAGCGTCGACAGCAGGAGGCTCTCGGCGAGGCCAAACCACTCGTCCAGGGTATCGACGTCCGGCGGCGAAATCGGCGCGTCGGCATCGGCGATCGCGTGCAGCGTCAGGGGATAGTAGCGCCCCATGCCGTCGAGCGACGACATGATCGCACCCGCAACCGTTGTTCCGCAAATGTCGGCGCCAAGCCAGAACCGCCAGACCGGCGCGGTCAGGAAGGCCTGCTGCCATCGATCACCCAGCTGGTAGCGGCTCGCCGACATCGAGGATTGGACCCACGGTTCCCAGGCTTCGAGAAAGCTTCGCGGCGTCGCCAGCGCGATGAAGTCGCGCCTGGCACCCAGCTTTCCAAACAGACCGCAGCGCATGATCGTATTCAAATTCCACTGGGACAGCGGAACTCCCTGAGCGTCGCCAGATTGAGCGGATTGCGAATCGACCCGGTCGAGATCTGATAATTCAGTTCCTGGCCGGCGACGATGAAGGTTGCGTTCGCAGTTTCGCCTTTTGCCGTCAACGAACCGGCCTCGAGCATGCGAAACATCGACCAGGGGCCGGTCCGCTCGAGGACCGAGGGCGGCCCGGTTTCGTTGCTGACGGAAATGGCGGTGCGTGCCGATGGACCGGGCCATTGCACCGTGGTCGGCGCCGCACTTGCGGGCGGCGGCGGCGCGGCCCCAAACACCGGAGCCGCCGGGGCGCTCGGGCTTGCGATGACGGTGCCGCCGATTTCGGTCTTGATGTCGACGCCGGGAGCCGCCGCACGCGGCGGCTTGATGGCGAGCGATACCTGCGGCACGCCGCCGCCGGTCTGAAAAAAGGCGTCGCGGATGTAGGCGGCCGTTTGAAACTGCTTCAGCGTCTCCGGCGACAACGACCGGCCGACCGGACTTTCCTTGCGCCAGGCCCAATCCGGCCGCGACGTATCGGCGTACGGCGCGAGAAACTGGGTAAAGAACCTGTCCATGACCCCGTTCGGGCTGAACAGCTTGGCGAAATCACCGAGCGGAACCTCCTGATTACTGCCGCGCACGAAGGGATACCGGTTGGTGATCGTCTGCTGGCAAACCGGCGTGACCTGATCGCGCAATGACTGCAGCAATTGCCCCGCCGTCGAGGCCGCAATACTGCCCTCGAACTCGGCAGCGGCTGCGCGCAGCATGTCGGAGAACGGCGGCGGCATACGCGACGCATTGTTTCGCAGCGCGGCGACCTGCGTCTGCAGGGATGCCGTCGCCTGCGCGACCATTTGCGGGTTCTCGACCATCAGCGTCAGATTCTGCGCGATGTCGTTCAGATTGGCGATGACGGAATCGATCGGCCGGCGGGTGCTGTCGCCCTCCAGCACGGCATGAAAGGGCTTGAACTGGGCTTCGATCGCAGCACCAGGTGAGCCATCCTGCGTCTTGAACAGCGTCGGCTGCGCGAGCGCATCCGCCGGCGCCGCCGCGGTCTTCGACTGCTCCTTGGGTCGCTCCTTGGTCAGCGTGGTTTCCTCACGGAGCGACTCCAGGATCTGGCGCAGCGGCGATGTCGGCGCCGACAGCGCGCGCAGGGCGTCGTATTTCGGCTTGTCCGCCATCAGCTTTTTCAGGCGAAGCTTTCCCAGTTCCGTGCGCCAGGCGACGACGAAATCATTGGAGTAGATGTTCAGGAGATCGCCAGCCAGGGCGTCATACTGCTGATCGACCGCGGTCTGCTGTCCGGCGTTGCCGAGCACCCAGCGATCGCGCTTCATGCGTTCCGACAGTCCACCCAGCTTGGCAATGAAGCCCTGCTGAAACCCGTTGTAGGTGAAGAAAGCCGGAACACGGATGTTGTCGAGTGGCTGCCCCGGCGCGCTCTCGAACACGGTTGCGACGTCCGGTCCGCCTTTGCGCGTCACGATCCAGTCACCGCCAGCCGAACTGCGCGCTTCCGATTTCAGGTATTCATAGGCACGCTGCGCCACGCTGAGACGCGCGAGCGATTTCTGCGCCTCCTCGATCAAGCGGCCGTCGAGTTCGACCAGAGGCGGCTGCTCGGTTTCGAGATCGAACATCGCGGCGAGATGATCCTCGAGCAGCCGGCGGCCCTCCGCATTGGTCGCGCCGGGATAGAGATTGTCGGCCCAGTCGCGCTGCATCCAGGATTTGATGAGTCCCCGATCCGGTGGATGCTGGCCGCCGAGCATGAGATAGACTTTCAGCCCTTCATAGACGAAGGCCGGCTCGGTGAGCCTGGCATTGAGCTGTTCTTCGAGCCGGTAGAGCAGACGGGGACGGAACAGACGTTCGAGCGCCGTATGGTAGGCGGCGTTCGATGCCGATAACAGCCGCGGATGCTGGCTCAGTCCGTAGCGTTCGGACAGCGGCACCGACGCGTCGCGATTGGCATAGCCGGCCGGTGCGTTGCGCAGGCGATGCAGCAGCGGAAGGATCTTGTCGAGATCGCGATCGGCGATCAGGGTCTGTTTGATCAGCCCCCCGCCGGCGGCTTTGTAGTCGTTGTCGAGCTGCAGGGTCTGTTCGATCAGGTCCGAATTCTTTTTGTAACTGGTGAGCCATGCCACCGATAGCCCGGCGGCGATCAGGCCGATCACCGAGAGAGCCGCGGTCTTGATGATGAGCGCGCGACGCACCGCGCCGCGGTCCGTCGACACCCAATCGGCTTCGCCGATGATGACCTTCGAAATCAGGTCGGTGAGAAAGAAACTCTTGCCGGCGCCGTGATAGGCACCCGCCGAAAGCTCCTCCGCGCCGAACGTCCGCGCCAGCGACCCGATCAGCTGGTCGATCGGCGTGCCTTGCTGGGTTCCCGAGGTGAAATAGAATCCGCGCAGGTTGGCGTTGACGTGATAGCGGGTCGGCTCGAAGATCAAGCCCAGGAAGTTGTGGATTTGCGGCTTCAACCGGGCCATCTGCGCCGGGAAGCCGAACAGCTGGACGCGATGCTGCGGTGTTGGCTCGTCCTGAAGCCGGTCGAGGGTTTCCTCGCTCAGCCGCTCCAGCAGGGAATCGAATTCGTGGGGAATGTCGCCGATCAGGTTCTTGTTCTTGTCGGCGGTCTGGAACGTCGCGCCCCAGACCTGACGCCGGCCGCCTTCATTGAGATAGCTGAAATACTCGTTGAAGCCCGCGATCAGATCAGCCTTGGTGAACAAGGCATAGACCGGAAAGCTGACCTTGAGCCGCTGATGCAGTTCGAGCAGCCGCATTCGGATCGCTTCCGCATGGGCCGCCAGTTCCTGCGACGACATCGTCAGCAGGTCCTCGATGCTGATCGCGACCAGGACGCCATTGATCGGCTGGCGCGGCCGGCTCTTCTTCAGCAGATCGAGGAACGAGAACCAGCTTTCCTTGTCGCTCTTGGCATCTGAATCCTGCGTCGTATAGCGCCCCGCGGTATCGATCAGCACGGCCTCGTCGGTGAACCACCAGTCGCAGTAACGTGTCCCGCCGACACCCGCGACCGCCGCGGGCGTGGCGCCGCGGGCCAGCGGAAACTTCAGGCCGGAATTGACCAGAGCCGTGGTCTTGCCGGCACCCGGAGGGCCGATGATGATGTACCACGGCAGGTCGTAGAGATAGCCGGACTTGTTGCCGCTCGCGGTCTTCAGCGTGGCGAGCGCATCGCTCATGCGTTCCTTGAGCACGGGCTCGTCATTGACGGTCTCGCCCGCGCCGCTGATGCCCTCCGCGATCTGTTTGGCCCCCTTGCGCCGGCGGTGGAATTCCATCCCCGCGACGGCCGCGACGCCGGCGACGAGAAGCAGGATCACGATGTTGCGGACAATGGGATTTTCCAGCGGTCGCCACTGGCCGAAGGCGATGAACGGGCCCGCAAAATAGACCACGGCCGCCAGCGAGCCGAGCCCGATGCCGACCAAAACCGTACGGATTATTTGCTTGCGAAGCATGTTTCCCGGCCCGTTTCCATGTCCGCTATTCGCTGCGTTCGATGAAGATTTCGACGCGCCGGTTCCTGGCGCGGCCCTCCGGCGTCGCATTGCTCGCGATCGGCGCGTCCGGCCCCTTGCCTTCGATGTCGACCCGGTCGGGATCAGCAAGGCCCTGCTTGAGCACGGCTGCGACCGCCTTGGCACGTTCGACCGAGAGTTCGAAATTCGACGGGAAGCGCACGGTCTTGATCGGCGTATTGTCGGTATGCCCGACGACCTTGATGTGACGCGGCTCCTTGTCCAGCGTCGCGGCGACGCGAGCCGCGACCGGCTTGAACGCATCGAGCACCGTCGCCTGTCCGGGCGCGAAGAGAATGAGATCGCAAACCCGGATCACGATGAAGCTCGCGGTCTGGTCCGCAGTCATCGCGCAGGCGGTCTTTTCCAGCGCGAGCGCATTGCGGATGCGCTGCAGCTGCGTAATCCGATCCGGAGGTGGCGGTGGTGGCGGCGGCGGAGGCGGCGCGATGACGACACGCTTCAATTCGATCGGATCGCCCGGATGCAATGCCAGTGCGACCTCGGCCGCATTTTCCGCACGGCCCGACAACCACTCCCGCAGCAGGAAATAGCCGCCGGTCAGCAGCGCCGCGACCACCGCGGCGACCATCCATACCGGCACCCGCACGCGCTGCCGGCGATTGGCCAGCGCCTGACCGCGCCAGTGCGGCGACAGATCGGTGTTGGATTTGGGACGGACCCGGCGCAACGTTTCATACAGGTTGCGCTGAATCACCTGCAGGCCGGCGAGACCGTTGGTCGATGCCCGATGCATCCCCTGGAAGCCGAGCGCCAGGCAGGCATGCTGCAACTCGAGAACCGGATAGTTGACCAGCGGGTCGGCCTTGAGGTGGTCGAGGATTTCGAAGAACCGAACGCCGCCGACGCGTTCGCCGAAGAAGCGGCTCAGCATCGAGTACTGGGTCCAGACGTGCCGGTCGTCGGTCGGAATATGCTGGACGATGTCGTCGGCGGTCGCGCACAGGATGTACTTCGCCGTATTGGCCTGGTGTTCGGAGATCCCCGCCGAGCGGATGTCGGTTTCGAAGAACTTGACCGCGTCGGCAACCTGCTCCATCAGGCTTGCGAACGAGGCGCGCATCAATGCCACCCGCAGACGTCCGAGCAGTTGAAGCAACGGACCGGCCGCGCGCATGATCGGATTTGCGTTGGGCGCAACCAGTTCGTCGACGCGCAACAACGGCCCCACCGGCGCGCCGAGGGGCGGCGGCAGCGGCGCCGTCGGCGTCGATATCCATTCTTCGGGAGGCGGACTCGACGGCGCGGGAGCATAACCCGGCGGTTGCGGCGAATAGCCCGAGGACGGGCTGGTGGACGGCGGCGTCGGCGAATACGGCGCGCGCGGCGGCACGGACGAAGGCTGACCGGCATTAGGCGGCGTCTGCGGCAGCCGCCCACCCGGATTGGGACGGACGATGGTTCGCTCGACGCGCCCGAAGGGATTTGCCGGTTTGTCCTTGTCGGTCATGGCCGGTCTTCCAGGATCGCCCACAGGTGAAGTTCCAGCTCCGGCCAGTCACCCGCGAAATGCATGCCGATCGATGCCGCGACGCTGAACTCGGGCCACAGCGGCGACTTGCGGTCCAGGTAGAAGTAGACGTGATCGGTGATGGCGCGAATGTGAGGCGGCGGCGTCGGCAGATGCACCAGCGGCACGCCGGGCAGGTTGGCATGAACGATTTCGTTCATCTTGGTGTTCGGGCCGACCTTGAAGAGGTGCGGGAAATCGTTCTGGATTTCGACCAGCGGCCGGCGCGCCGTGACCTCGAGCAGCAGCGTCGCGTTGCGAAACAGCGACCTGTCGCGGATCGGTGAGACAAAGGCATTTTGCGCGCGCTCGATGATCTCCAGGCGGATCGCGCGGCGTCCCAGCCGGGCGCTCAGGAAATCCTGCAGGTCGCGCATGACCGGTCCGAACACGTTCTCGAGATCGTCCTGATCGTAGCCCGGGTACTCACGTGCGCGCCGCTCGGGCGTGGCAAACGTGGCGAGTTCACCGACCAGCCTGAGAAACTCCTCGAATAGGCGCTCGGGATGGATGTAGCTGGAGCTGCGGAAATGCTTGAGCACCGCGATGTGCCGATTGAGCAGCTGAAGAACCAGATACTCGACGCTCTGCAGGCCACCGCCCGCTGTGGGATCGGCGGCATAGCGGGCAAGCTCCTCGAGCTTGTTGTCGATCCAGCCGATCGCGCGGTCGATCCAGCCCTCGACTGCGGCATAGGCCTGACACACCAGCACCGGCGGCACATATTTTTCGTCAAAGACGATCGTCTTGTCGCGCACTTCGGTGATCTTGGCGATGCCCAGACCGATATAGCCGGGCTTCGACGTCTTGCGCAGTTCGAAGCCGAGACGCGGAAAGGCGACATCGATTTCCTCCTCGATCCGCAGCGTCGACGTGGAATCGATGAAGGTTTCGGCACCGATGACATAGCGGGCCGCGCTCTCCGCCTCGCGATCGTCCGCTTCACGCGTATTGGCAGCGCCGATCGGAATCGACAGCCAGACGATCTGGCCGGCCGCCGTTTCCGGCACCACGATCGCGGGAGGCAGCGGACTGTCATTGGGGATGCTGAAAGGGGTGCCGTCCGGCATCACGCCGGCGGCGCGCCGCAACGCAAACTTGCTCTGCTGGGCCAGATCGCGATCGATCTCGAGTTCGGAAAATCCCCATGGATACGGCGTCGCGTGCCGCACCCGCGATTCCAGCAGATGTTCGTGATAGCGATCGTTCTGCTGCAGATGATGAGGTCGAAGGAACAGACCTTCCGACCACGCGACCTTGGTGTACCACGACATTATCTAAATCTTTCGAACACCGGGATCCGGTCGCCGCACGCGGCAACCCCTCCCGTCATTATCTCGCTGACTTCGATTTCGTCTCACATGCCGGCTCGCGCAGGGTATGTGCTGCCGACCGGCTGCAAATGATATTCGGACGTCTTCCGTACCGGACCTTCCGCAAAGCGCCGGGAGGTGCAACGCCGACTGAAGCAATGCCGCCGCATGTTCATTCGTCATCGTAGCATCTCGCGAAGTAGTCCATGAACGCATCCAGCGTACCATTGTCATGCCGCTGCGCCTGGGCTTGCCACCGGGCGACATAGACGTCCCACAGCTGCGCCTTGCGCGATCCAACCATGCCCGCGAAACCACGATCGGATTTGAAACCGGCCTCGATAGTCGCAGGGTCGAGGTCCTTCATCAACAGCGCAACCGCCTGCTGCATCGCCGCATAGGTCTTGATCTGATGGACCTTCAGATCATCGAAGCCCTGGGCGAATGCGCGCTCGGCATCGAGATAACCGCGGCTTTGCGAGACGAACATGATGCGGAGCGCATCTTCCGGCGTCGGCGCGAACTTGAGCGGATTGTTGTTGAGGGCCTGTACCGTGGTCTGGTTGGGGCTGCGCGCCAGCCGCTTCGCCTGCTGGCGGGCCTCCAGCAGTTGCTTCATGTTCTCGGTGGCGAGCCTGAGCAGCCTGCCGAACTGCTCAGCCAGTTCCGCGGGGTCACGTCCGGCAAAGGCGTCGTCCGGCAGACCTGCGCCGCGCGCCATCAGCTGGGCAAAACTCGCCATGGCATTGCTGTCGCCCCGGCCTTGCGATGTCGCGGTGGGACCGGGATGAGGCATGACGGGCCATGCCTCGGGCTCCGATCCCGGGCCCGAAGACTCGGACCGCAAGGGCGCGCCGGCGTCCGGCGGGTCAGCCGACGCGGCGGTCCAGGGCCGGCCTGGATTGCCGGGCTCGGGACGCCGCGGGTTCGGCACCGGCATGACCTCCGGTTGCGGAACCGGCGGCGGGGGCGAGCCCTTGGCCCAGCTGTCGTCCCCGGTATCGACGACAGCGCCCCTGGCGCGGACCGGCGATCCAGACCTGGCGACCGGCGATGCAGGACGCGCCTCCGGTGTCGGCACGTCAGCGGCCCAATCCAGAAAATCCGGCCGCACCGGAGCCGCGTCACGAGGGGCCTTGAGCTGCCGCGGATCGACGGGCACGGCCGCATCCGAGACCCCGCCCCAGAGATCGTCGTTACGGGGTGACGCAGCCATCGCAGCGGGCAGTTCGCGGTCAACCACGTCACCATCGAGCGTCGCGGCGATGATGTATTGGCCAATGACGAAACGATCGCCGTTGCGCAGGCGATGGGGGGCCTTGAGACGGCTTTCAGCACCGTTCAGGAACGTGCCGTTGGTTGAGATGTCGTGGAGCCAATAGGCGCCGTCCTGCCAGCGAACCTCGCAATGCCGGCCCGAAATGAAACGGCTCGGGTCGGGCAGCGTCCAATCGAGATACGGATCGCGCCCGATGTCCAGACCGCGTTTGCCCTTGATCGAGACGCTCAAGGGCCCGCCGTCGGGCAGGCTCGTCTCATTTTCGATATGCAGCGTCAAAGTCATGCCACGTCGCGTTCATTTACAGACAGGAACATAATACGAAGCGTTGGCGGCCGAACAAGACAGGCTTTCCGGGCGGCGGGCTGAAAGTCATTTCAGAGCCCCGTCTCAGCGAGCCGAATACCTTCCATCATGCAGCTCTGCAGCCGCCTCGGATACTCTGATGCGTCGAGTGTCCTGGCGCTCATCAGCAAGGCGACACGGACCGCGCGCGCGGTCATATACGCAGGAACCGGAATGGGCGTGGGCACGAAGGTGCCGCTGCTCCATCCTGCGGCCATCGCAAGCCATGTCAGGGGCGCATTGCGGTCGGCCACGGTGCCGATATCGAGCGCCGCTCGCCGGTTCTCCTCGCTGGGTTCGCGGACCCAGGCTTCGGCCGTCAGCAGGGGCGCCGCATTGATCAGCAGATTCTCGGCGAGCAGTCTCCGCGCGCTGACGCAGCCCCACCAGACCGCTTCGCGGCGCGGCAGCACGTATGCGCAGACGCTCACGGCATGCTCGAATTTTTTCTGTCCCATGAGCTTTTTCAGAAACGCGATCGGATGCTCCTCGGTCGGCTCGGCATCGATATTCTGCAGCGCTTCCGGGAAGCTCTCGGACAGTGCGCGAATGGTTGCGAAACGAACGCGGCTCATGTGACCGGCATGATCGGGCCCGATGGCGGTCCCATCACGATCATCCCCTGGACCCATAGATTACCCTTGATGATGACGATGGGCGCCTCGATTTCAACAATGGCCATTGCCTTCATGAAGATTCCCGGCAGGATCAACTTTTGCGAGGTGAGCGGGCTTCCAGGTCCAACGGCATGACCAATCTGCAGGTCGGAGGTCGTGTCGATGCTGGACAGCGCGTGCGTGCTCTGACCGCCGAGCGTGATTTCCACGTTGCGGCTGCCCTTCTTGATGGTCAGGCTGTCATCGCCGTTCTCCAGCGTCGTGGTGCGTGACGCGCTTCCCTGCGGCGGCATGAAGGCCTCGCCGATGGTCCACGTCTCGGAATTGCGGACCGTGACGTCATGATCCTTCTGAGCGTGCATGCGCACGAGTTCATCGCCCTTCTTGTCCTCGAACATGAACTCGTTGTAGCCGTTGTGCCCCTTGGACGAGTCGGATTTCACACCGGACTGAGTCTTGTTGTCGGGAAGCTCATAAGGCACCTTGTTGTCGCCGTTGTACACGCATCCCGTGACCAGCGGACGGTCGGGATCGCCCTCGAGGAATTCCACCACGACCTCCATCCCGATCCGCGGAATGAATTGTTCGCCCCATTGTTTGCTGGCCCAGGACTGGGCGACGCGGATCGGGCAGGACTTCTGTGGCTCGCGGTCCCAATGGAACTGGACCCAGATGTGGCCGTGCTTGTCGGTCGATATCTCTTCGCCGTCTTCGTCCTTCTTGGCGACGACTTTCGCGGTCTGGATGCCGCAAATCCGCGGCTTGGGTGCCAGCGGCAGGCTCCGGAACGGCCGGTCGCTCGGCAGGATTTCGTAGTGTCCCTGGTAGCCCACCGTATCGCGCCCCTGGGTCGAGCCGTAGAACTGGGTTCCGAAATAGTGATTGACGCGAACCAGGAGGTATTCCTTGTTTTCCGCCGAAGTCGGGTGCTTTTCCACCGTGACGAGGCCGCCCGCGAACAACGAGGGGGCATCGCCATCGGCCGTCCGGCGACGGTCGATGGCCTGCTCGGCCTCCAGCCAGAATTGAGCGAACCGTTCCCCCTTGTCCCGCTCGTCGTACTTCCCGGGATAGTCGTAAACCTCGAATCTGGATCGGGTGTAGGATTCCGATGCCTCTTTCGACGCACGCAGCTTCTTGGGCGGCTTGAGGTAGTCGTAATCGTTGAATTCGAACTTGCCGGTACGGAAATGGCGTTCCGACGACCAGGAATTGATCTCCTGCTCGACCCTTCGATAGGCCACCGTCTGCATATGATATTTGACCCGCGGGAGGTCCGGCACGGCGCTGTGTGACGCACGCGAGTCGGCGAGAACCATCGTGTGCTGCCCGTCCTTGTGCTCGAAATAGTAGTAGATGCCGTATTGCTCCATCAAACGCGATACGAACGCCAGATCGCTCTCGCGGTACTGCACGCAATATTTGATCTTGTCGTATTGGCCGGTGGTGCGGTCCTTGAAATCGGTGCCGCTGGAAAATCCCGCGTCGGTGAATACTTTCTTAATGATTTCCTTGACGTCCTTGTCGAGAAAAATCCTGCAATCGGCACGGTGGCCAAGCAGCCACAGCCACGGGCGCAACACCAATCGGTAGTGGGCGTATTCGCTTTCGTCGCCAACTTCGCTGCCGGCCCATTGCGCATAAGTCAGGATGCCGCAGAAATAGCGCTCCTTTTGCTCGTAGGTCTTCAGCCTGATGGTACAGGCCTGGCCGAGAGCCTTGTCGAAGTCGACATTCTCTTCCTTGCTCAGGGCCACGACCTGAAATTCGAACAGTTCGCCCAGGCCCTCATTGCCCGAGAAGCTCTTGAGCGCCAGAACATTGTCGCCAAGGGGCGTCTTGAGGGCGGCCGCGAAGTTGGCTTGATTGAGCTGTCCCATTCGATCCCTCGACGGCTGCCTGGCGGAACGCGAATTCGTCCGCTTCTTATAGTAGGCCTAAAGCGCGACGGGGTTCAATTTCAGCGCGGCGGTCGACATTCGAGGGGTAGCGCAGGCGCCGAGCGCAGGAATCCCGCGCCATCGCAGCGATGAGCCCACATGCCGTCCCCACAGCGAGTCCGGACCGGACCAGGCGCGCCCCGACCTCGCTCGGCGCGCCAGAACAGCCCTGTGTTCGACTTCAGCCATTCAAAATCGCAGAGCATTTCCGACTGCCGAAAGCGTCGGGGCGGCGCCCAGAAACTTCGCATCACACCAGCAGCGGAACCGCGCTCTGTGACGGCCTGCCTGTTGGCACTGGCTCGGGCGTTGATCGTCCTGCGCGTGCACACACGGGTCATCCGAACGGATGATGCGCCGAAATTCGCATCCGGGCAAAGGACGTCCTGTTGCCCGCTTTGGCCATCATTGCGGTACGCCGCGCCTTATTCCGTTGCCGCCTGGCGCACAGGTAAATACTATTGAACCAAAATTCCGCGCGGGTCACCAACAGTCTATAATTCTATCGCTTTAGACGCGACAGATCGGGTATCATGACCCGGGTCCAGAGGTCTCACGGTGGCGGAAGTTGCATTCTCGACTGCTCTCGACGATGACGGTCCGGTGGCGACGCGACCGTCCGCTGCGACCATTTCATCTTCGACTGCGCTGGAATCCGAAGCTGCCGCCAACGCCCCAGGCCTCGTCACCACAGGCCTCGTCGCCCCAGGTCTGGTCGCCTCTGGTCTGGTCGATCAATCGATTTTGGCAGCGGCGGGAACCGGCGTGACGACGCAGTCTGCGATGCTTGATCCCGCGGTTGCGGACCTGTGCATTCCGCTATCTCAAGGCGATCCGTGCGGGCCCGATCTCGACCTGGCCGGCGATACCGATTACCTGAACTTCTTCGCCCAGACGGAAGGGCTGCTTCCGAGCACGTTCTTTTCGAGCGACGACGGCAGGCCGTTTGATCGATCCATCATCGATTTGCCCCGTCAGGTCGACGCGATCACGCCTTTGTGGGAGCGCTCCCGTGACCTGCGCTTGCTGGTCATGCGGGCGCGGCTCTTGATCCTGGATCGGGATCTCGCGGGCTTCGCCGTGGCGGTTGCTGCCATTGCGCAGTGGCTCGAAACCTTCTGGGACGAAATCCATCCGCGCGCTGACGGTGACGATCTCGGCGCGCGTGTTGCCGTGCTCAGCGCGCTTGACCTGCCGACCGTCGTATTCCCCCTGCAGTACGCGCCGTTATGCGAGGGACGCCGAATTGGGCTGGTGACCTACCGGGCCTGGATGATCGCCTCCGGCGAAGTCAAGCCGCGACCCGGCGAGCAGAAGCATCCATCGGCCGCGCTCACGGAGGCGGTCGCGGACGCGGCACCCGATGCATTGGCGGCAACGCGCAGGCAGGTGGCGATGCTCAAGGCCTCCCTTGGCCGCATCCGCGAAATCTTCCTGATGCGGGGCGGCTCACTCGGCCTGGAGAATCTGCCGCTGCTGGTCGACAAGCTGCAGGGGTTCGTCGATCCCCGTGCCACGCTTCAAGAAGACACGGCGGGGCCCATCGCGGAAGGCGACGACGCTCCGGCCACAGCGAAGGACCGGGTTGCCGCAGCGGCCCCGGGAGGTGCGCCGACATCCCTTGCGGATGCTCAGCAAGCACTCGCAGCGATCGCCGGCTACTACAGCCGCTCGGAACCCTCGAGCCCCACGCTGCCCCTGGTACGCCAGGCCCATCAACTCATCGGCAAGTCCTTCTTCGAAGTCATGAGTATCCTGGTGCCTACGCAAATGGACAAGGCGGCGTTCCAGATCGGCGCAGACCAGTTTTTCGAGCTGCCGGTCGGCAAGCTTTCCAAGCTGTCGGACGCAGCGCCGCCACCGCCCGATACCGGCCCTCCCCAGGCCGGGTCAGCCACGCCATCTGAAAGCGGTGGATCTCCTCAATACCGCATCGAGTCGCGCGCGCAGGCGATCGCGCTGCTCGATCAGGTCCAGAGATTCTTCCGGCACGCCGAGCCCTCCAGCCCGGTGCCGATGCTGTGCGATCGGGCGCGGGCCCTTGCCGAACGGGATTTCATGGGCGTGCTGAGAGAAGTGCTCCCGAAGGCGGCGTTGAAGAATTTCGGCGCCGAGAAATGAGATAGCCGGGGATCAGCGGCTTCGCCATCGCAACGCGAGGGCAAATTTGAGGAACGACCTGCGGCAGTCCGTGCCCGTGGGTTGATGAGAAGACATCGACGAGAAGACTTCAACGAGAAGACAGAGTGTCGACAGACACATCGATTGGCGCGAACCGGATAACACCTTCTAGAAACCGACAGTAAACGGGATCAAACACATGGCAAAAGACAGCGGTCAGAAATTCATTCGACGAAACCGTCCTCCCCGGGTTCATATTACTTACGAAAATCCGGCGAATGCCGAGGAAAAAGTTGAGATACCATTTGTCATGGGCGTGCTTGCCGATCTCTCCGGCAACACACCCGGTGTCGAGAAGCCTGAAATCGCGCAACGCAAGTTCCTGGAATTTGATATGGACAACCTGGATGCGCGAATGGCCGCCATCCAGCCTGGCGTCAGTTTCCGGGTGGCGAACAAGCTGACCGACAATTCAACGGACAAGCTGGGCGTCGAACTGCGCTTCGAGAAAATGGCGGATTTTGAACCGGCAGCGGTTGCCAAGCAGATTCCGGCGGTTGCAAAGCTTCTCGAGGCACGCATGCAGCTGGCGAACCTGCAGCGCTATATGGACGGCAAGGTCGCCGCCGAGGATCAGTTGCGCAAGCTGCTGGCCGATCCGCAACTGATGCAGGCGCTGAAGAACCGCACCGTCGAGCAAGGCGGCGAAGGCGAATAATAGTCCGGCAACATCAATAATCTGCAACATTAGAGAGCTGTGTCATGGCAACCGAACCAATCCGTTCCCAGGAGCAGGATGCGCAAACCCAAACCCGAGATGCGGACGAGTTTGCTGCCCTGTTGAAGCAAAGCTTCAAACCGCGCACCGAGCGCGCGGCGACAGAACTCGACAATGCCGTCAAGACCCTGGTCGAACAGGCGCTCGCGGATACCAGCGTCATCAAGTCCGACGTGCTGGACACGATCGAGGAGATGATCGCGCAGTTGGACAAGAAGCTTTCGGCGCAGATGAACGAAATCCTGCATGCGCCGGAGTTCCAGCAGATCGAGAGTGCCTGGCGCGGTCTGAAGTATCTCGTGTTTCAGTCCGAGACCGACGCGATGCTCAAGATCCGCGTGATGAATGCCTCGAAAGGCGAGCTCTACCGGCATCTGCGGCTGTATCCGAACGCTGCCTGGGATCAGAGCCCCATCTTCAAGAAGATCTACGAGGAGGAATTCGGCCAGCTCGGCGGGCAGCCCTACGGCTGTCTGATCGGTGACTACGAATTCAGCCATCTGCCGACGGATGTGCAATTGTTGCGCGACCTCAGCAAGATCGCCGGCGCAGCCCACGCGCCGTTCTTTGCCGCCGCGGACTCGACCCTGATGGGCATGGATTCGTGGACCGAGCTGATGAATCCCCGGGACCTCGGCAAGCTGTTCGATACGCCTGAATACGCCGCCTGGAGATCGATGCGGGATTCCGACGACGCGCGCTACGTCGGTCTCTGCATGCCGCGTGTTCTGGCCCGGCTGCCATACGGAGCCAAGACCGAGCCCGTGGACGAATTCGCCTTCGAGGAAGATACCGACGGCCACAAGGGCGAGAAGTACGGATGGATGAACGCGGCCTACGCCATGGCAGCCAATATCAACCGCGCCTTCAAGGAGTACGGCTGGTGCGCGCGCATCCGTGGCGTGCAGTCGGGCGGCGAGGTCGAGGACCTGCCGACTCACACATTCCCGACGGATGATGGCGGGATCGATCTCAAATGTCCGACGGAGATCGCGATCAGCGACCGGCGCGAAGCCGAGCTGGCAAAATCGGGACTCATCCCGCTCATTCACCGCAAGAACACCGACCGCGCGACCTTCATCGGGGCGCAATCGCTGTTCAAGCCGAAGGCCTATCAGAACAACCCGGACGCGACGGCGTCGAGCAACCTGTCGTCTCGCCTGCCCTACATGTTCGCGTGCTGCCGGTTCGCGCATTACCTGAAAGTGATGGTGCGCGACAAGGTCGGGTCGTATTACGAAAAGGACCAGCTGCAGCGCTGGCTCAACAACTGGATCAATGAATACATCGACGCGGATCCGAAGAATTCCTCGGAGGCCACGAAGTGCCGCCGGCCGTTGGCCGGCGCGAAGATCTCGATCCTGGAGAACGAGGAAAACCCCGGCTATTACTCGGCGACGTTCGAGCTACGGCCGCACTTCCAGCTCGAGGGTATGGACATTGGACTGAGACTGGTCTCGCGGCTGCCGGTCGCAAAAAAATAACTGTCGTTTGAACCCGCACGAAAGACCATGCCACCAAGAAATACAGCTCGCTGAAAACAGCTGCCAGAACGCAAGTTCAGCCCAATCCTAGAACGTCCGGAGACACTCAAATGGCCAACATCTATGCATTCCTCGACCTCCAAGATATCGAGGGCGAATCCCAGGATCCCGACTACGAGAACAAGATCGAGCTCCAGTCCTTCTCATGGGGCGCCAGCAACAACAGCTCTTTCGCATCAGGCACCGGCCCGGGCATCGGCAAGGGTCAGATCCACGATATCTCCTGCAGCAAGTTCACCGACAAGGCCTCGCTGAGGCTGATGGAAAGGGCTGTGAACGGCAAGCCGATCGACAGCGGAAAGCTGACATTGCTCAAGCAGTCCGGCGACACGAAAGTGGCGTATTTCGAGCTCGAGCTGAAGAACGTGGTCATCACATCGTTCCACGTCGCCGCCGGCAGCGACGGACATCTTCCGATGGAATCGCTCACGCTGCATTTCGTCGAGGTGAAATCGAAATACCTGCCGCAGGGCAACGAGGGCGATCCGAGCGGAAACGTCGACTTCGGCTGGAACCTGCAGAAGAACGCGGCAGCGTAATCCTACGGTCCGAAAATTGCGGCCGTTGGATGTTCGATGAAGTTCGAGCAGGGGTGGATGGACGTCCCATCCACCCCCGCGCGATTGGGGAATAGTGCGAGATGCGTCACCTGTGGGGCATCGGCCGGCAGGGTTCGTCGCCCTCAGACTGAGGTGGTTCATGGCTACGTCGAATCGGGAATCACGTCTCAGCCCGCCCCTGATGCAGGTTTTTCGGGCCGCTCACGAGGCCAAGGACGCCAAGCTGAAAATCGATCGGCGCAACGAGGCCGGCGACCGCATCATCGCCAGCCGCAGATTGCGGGCGCGCCAGGTGATCACCGAGAGCATGCTCCGCCGCGAAGTGTCGCGCGACCTGGATGCGCTCCTGAACACGGTCGCGCTGGAGGCGACGGTCGACATGCGCAACGCGCCCAACGTCCGCAAATCAATCCTGAACTACGGGCTTCCCGATATTTCGACCCGGACGATCGATGAAACCGGTGTTGGCGAGATTCCCGATGAAATCCGAAGTGCGATCGTCAACTACGAGCCGAGACTCGCGCCCGGCTCGCTGCGCATCGAACGCGACAAGACGATCGACTCCGTCGAACTCAAGATTCGCTTTCTGGTCCGCGCCGAACTGGTGTGCCATCCGGTTCATGTTCCGGTCGAGTTCGTTGCCGACATCGTCGAAACCGGAAAGATCATCGTCAACCGATTGTGAGCGCGCATGAATCGGGAATTTCTCGATCTCTACAATACCGAACTTCAGTTGCTCAATGAGCAGGCGCGCCAATTCGCTGAGGAATATCCGGGGATTGCAGAGCGCCTCGGCGGCATCCTGGAAGACCGCGTCGACCCGCTGGTCGGCGGACTTCTGGAAGGAGCGGCTTTTCTCGCGGCTCGGGTCCAGCTCAAGCTCAAGCACGAATTCCCCGAATTTACTGAGAATCTGCTGGAGCAACTCGTCCCCCATTATCTCGCGCCGACGCCGTCGATGATGCTGGTCAAGGCGAGCCCGGTGTTCGGCGATCAGGCGCTGCGCGACGGCCGTGCGATCCCGCGCGGATCGTATCTCGATGCCAGTTTCCGCCAGCTGGATCGCCAGATCGCATGCCGCTACCGCCTGTGCGGTGACATCACCGTGTGGCCGTTCGAACTCGTGGGTGCGGAGTACTATTCATCGCCCGCCCCGATGCAGGCGCTCGGCGTTCCCGTCGGCGGCGAGGTGCTGGCGGGCCTGCGAATAACCCTGACACATCGTTCGACGGCGCGCCCCGAAGACGAACCTTCCGAGGCCGACGCCCAGAAGAAGCCGGAGCTCATGATCGCCGGCTGCCGAACCTCCGATCTGCCGCTGTATTTCGTCGGCGCGGAGGCGGAGTCGGTGGCGCTGTACGAACAGCTCTTTGCCCATTGTCGCGGAGTCTACTTCCGCCACCTCGACCACTTCGGCGATCCGGTCGTCACGTCAGCCCCGCTGAGCTGCCTGCAGCAGATCGGCTTCGATCGCGACGATGCGCTGTTTCCCGCCGATCATCGGGTGTTCGAGGGTTTCGACCTGCTGCGCGAGTATTTCGCCTTTCCACGCAAATATCTGGGTTGCCGCCTCGACGGGCTGGACGCGGTCCTGCCGCGTATCAAGGCGAGGACCGTCGATATCGTGTTTGCCTTCGACGAGCTCAATGCGCGCCTCGCCGCCGCGGTTCGGCCGCAGACCATTGCGCTCTATGCCGCGCCGGCCATCAATCTGTTCGAGAAAGCGGCGGATCGCATCCAGCTGAAGTCGAGCCAGCACGAATATCACGTGGTCCCCGATCGCAGCCACTACCTGGACTATGAGCCGCACCGCGTGCTGGAGGTGTATGCCCACTATGCCGGCGGGCGAGAGAAGGCTCCGGTGAGGCCGCTTTATTCGGCGTCGCTCGACGATTCGCCGGCTGCGTCCGAAGCGCGCTTTTCGGTCCGTCGCCTGCCACGACGCCGGACCGTCGAGGAGAAACGCAGCGGCGTATCGTCGGACTACACCGGCACGGACATGTTCATTTCACTGAGCGAACTCGGCGGCACCGACGACCAGGAGGCGATTGCCGAACTGAGCGTGCGCGCATTGTGCTCGAATCGGCACTTGACCGAGCATCTGCCGATCGGGGTCGGCGGCGCCGATTTCCGGCTGCTGGATGATTTCACGCTGGACCTCGTTTGCGTCGCCGGACCGACCGCTCCGCGCGAGCCCATCGTCAGACAGTTGCGCAGCCGCAGTGAAACCGCGCACACCGGCACGGTCACCTGGAGACTCGTGAACCTGCTCTCGACAAATCATCTCGGATTGATCGATCGCGGCGCCGGACGCAGTCCGGAAGCCATCCGCGAGATCCTGTCGCTCTTCGCGGAAATGACCGACAGCGCCACGGAGCGTCGCATCCGAGGCATCCGTCACATCGATAGCCGGCCGATCGTACGGCGTCTCCGCCAGCGCAGCGGCGTAGGGGCCGCGCGCGGCGTCGAGATCACCGTTACGATCGACGAGAAGGCGTTCGAAGGCACCGGCGCATTTCTGCTGGGCGCCGTGCTCGATCGGTTTTTTGCCGAGTATTCGGGCTTCAATCATTTCACCCAGACCGTGATCCGCTCCGTCGATCGGGGCGAGATCATGCGATGGCCGCCCCGCATGGGAATGCGCAGGCCGTTATGAGCGGGCCCAATCAAATAGCGCCGAGCCTGTTGCGCAACCTGGAAGCGGAGCCGTGGCGATTCGACTATTTTACCATCCTGAGACATCTCGAACGGGTCCATGAAAACCAGCCTCGCATTGGCGACAGCGCCACACTGCGCGACGAACTCGTCCTGCTTGGACAGGACCCGTTCATGGAGTTTCCGGCCTCGAACCTGGCCCGGGTCGAGCAATCCGACGACAAGCCCCTGAGAATCTTCGTCAAGTATATGGGAATGCTGGGGCCCCAGGGCGCGTTGCCGCTTGCGGCGACCGAGGAGGCCTATCACTACGTCCTCGCCAACGACGACGCTTTCCCGCGCTTCCTCGACGTCTTCAATCACCGCTTTCTTCAATTGTTCTTCCGTGCGTGGGCCAATTCGCGGCCCATCGCGCAGCACGACCGTCCGAAGCAGGACCGCTTCATCGCCTATATCGGCTCGGCGATCGGCATCGGCTCCGAACCGTACCGCGACCTCGACAGCATCCCGGACACAGCCAGGCTCGGCTTTGCCGGCCTGCTGGGAGCCCAGGCGAAATCCGCATCGCGTCTCGTCGGGGCCCTCTGCGGCCTGTTCAAGGTGAGAGCGGAGGTCGACGAGTTCGTCGGAACGCGGCTCATGCTCGACGCTCAGGAATATACCATCCTGGGCAAGCGCCATAACGTGCTCGGCGAAGACGCAATGCTCGGCCGGGGCGTCTATAGCGTGCAGGACAAGATCCGGATCCGGATCTACACCGAGACGCTCGCGCAATACGTTCGATTTCTGCCCAGCGGCGATCTGTGCGAGCCGCTCGCGGACCTCCTCTATTCCTACAACGGCGCCCAGCTCGATTGGGATGCCGAACTGGCCATTCCGCCGGGCGCCGTCGAGCCCGTCCGTCTCGGCCGTTTCGGGCAACTGGGCTGGACCTCGTGGATGGCACCCGACTGGACGACGAAAGAAAACTACCGGCGCGACGCCAGATTCCATCCTGCAGAGCGCATGGAGCGGAAGCGACGGCAGCGACTGGCCGGCAACGAGAGAGGCGCCAATGGCCGACATCAATCTTGAAGCAGTGGCGGGCAAGCTCAACCGCGTTGGCTACGAAGCCTTGTTCAAGGCATTGCGCCAGGCCAAGGGTGCCGGCAATCGCAATGTCGAGCTTGCCCATTGGCTCGTCCACATCCTGCAGGGCGAGCGGACCGACATCGTGCTGACGGCCGATCACTTCAAGCTCGACCGCAACAAACTGCTCATGGACATCAACGCGGCGATCGGCAGCTTTCGCAAGAATGAAACCGAGATGCCGACCGTGTCCAACACGGTGATGGACCTGCTCGACCGCGGCTGGCACTACGCGACGCTCTTCTTCGGCGAGACGCAGATACGAACCGGCCACGTCCTGGTCGGAGCGATGCAATCGCGCGAACTCGAACGCGCGCTGAAAAACATCTCATCCGAGTTCAACAAGATGTCGATCGACGTCTTGACCAGCGAATATCGCAAGATCTGGGCGACCTCCGAGGAGGAAACCCTGCGTCCGATGGACGGTTCGGGGTTGGGCACCGTGGCGAGCGCCGCACAACAGACAGGTGGCGCCAAGGGTACGACACCGCTCGATCGCTTTTCGCAGGATCTCACCGCCAAGGCGAGATCCGGCGAGATGGATCCGATCCTCGGCCGCGACGAAGAGATACGTCAATTGATCGACGTCCTGATGCGGCGGCGGCAGAATAACCCCATCCTCACCGGAGAGGCGGGCGTCGGCAAGACCGCGGTCGTCGAAGGCTTTGCCCAGCGCATCGCATCGGGCGAGGTTCCGCCGCCGCTGAAGAATGTCCGGCTTTGCGCGCTCGACATCGGCCTGATGCAGGCGGGCGCCTCGATGAAGGGCGAGTTCGAGCAGCGGCTGCGCTCGGTGATCGACGAGGTACAAAGCTCGCCGACGCCGATCATCCTGTTCATCGACGAAGCCCACACTTTGATCGGCGCCGGCGGCACCGCCGGCACCGGCGATGCCGCCAATCTGCTCAAGCCGCCCCTCGCCCGCGGCACGTTACGCACCATCGCCGCGACCACCTGGGGCGAGTACCGCCAGTATATCGAGAAGGATCCGGCGCTGACCCGGCGCTTTCAGCCGATCCAGGTCGACGAACCCGACGTCGAGACCTGTTGCATCATGCTGCGCGGGCTGCTCGGGCCGATGGAGAAGCATCACGGCGTGCGGATTTCCGACGCTGCGATCGTGGCCGCGGTGAACCTGTCACACCGCTATATCCCGGCGCGGCAATTGCCGGACAAGGCCGTCAGCCTGCTCGATACGGCCGCCGCCAGGGTGGCGATCAGCCAGAGCGCGACGCCGGCCCTGATCGAGGACGCGCGTGTCGCCATTGCCGCGCGCGAGGCCGAGAGAGCGGCGCTCGTCAGCGACAGCGATCTGGGGGTCGACGACGCCGACCGCATGACAGACCTCGATGCGAATATCGCAACCCTCAAGGAGAAGCTCGCCGGCCTGGACTCCGAATGGGCCATGGAGCAGGCCCTCGTCAACGATATCAGAAGCATCCGAAAGATATTGGCCGAGCCGAAGCCAGGCGATGAGGCGACGGCGAAACGCGCCGAATTGCGCGGCAAGTTCGGCGAACTGGAGGGCATCGCCCCCGAAAGACGCATGATCTATGCCCATGTCGACGAGCAATCCGTTGCGTCAGTCGTGTCGGACTGGACCGGCATCCCCGTTGGCCGCATGGTGCGTGACGAGATTGAAACCGTCCTGAAGCTGCCGGAGATCCTCAATCGCCGCGTCGTCGGCCAGTCCCATGGCCTGGCGATGATCGCCAAGCGGATCGAGACCAGTCGCGCCAGGCTCGACAATCCATCAAAGCCGATCGGCGTCTTCATGCTCGCCGGACCCTCCGGCGTCGGCAAGACCGAGACCGCGCTGGCGCTGGCCGAGGCGCTCTACGGCGGCGAGCAGAACATGATCACCATCAACATGTCGGAGTTCCAGGAGGCGCATACGGTCTCCTCGCTCAAGGGCGCACCTCCCGGCTATGTCGGCTACGGCGAAGGCGGCCGGCTCACCGAAGCCGTGCGGCGCAAGCCCTACAGCGTGATCCTGCTCGACGAGGTCGAGAAGGCGCATCCCGACGTGCACGAGATTTTCTTCCAGGTGTTCGACAAGGGCATCATGGAAGACGGCAACGGAAGGCGGATCGATTTCAAGAACACGCTCATCATCCTGACCACCAATGTCGGCACCGAGCTGATCATGGAGCTGTCGCGCGATCCGAAATATCGTGACGATCCCGAACAACTGGCGCAAAGGCTGCGGCCCGAACTGCTCGAGGTGTTTCCGCCGGCACTGCTCGGACGGCTCGTGGCCATCCCTTATTTCCCGTTATCGAGCGCCATGCTCGATGGCATCGTCCGACTGCAGCTTGGTCGTATCGTTCAACGCATTCGCGACAATCACGGCGCCTCCCTCGTCTACACTGACGAGGTCGTCGGCCATATCATCTCGAGGTGCAATGATCCCGATTCCGGCGGCCGCATGGTCGACAACATCATCACCAACACGCTGTTGCCGGCGCTATCTCGCGAGTTTCTCAAGAGGTCCCTGGCCAAGGAGCCGATCACCCAGGCGAGCGTCAGCATTGAGAACAATGATTTCGCCTATGAGTGGAGATAGAAGACGCAGATCTCGCGCCTCCGGCACAGATCGTCACGCGGCGCTCGAACCCGATCAGGCGGCCATGGTGTCTCGTAATCTGTGTTTTCAACACCCTTTCGCACTTTGCCAAAGCGACCAAGGCGAAGTCAGGCGAACTTCGGCTTCGGGATGCCGGCCGGAAGCTCATGTATGGAGAGTGACGTGGGCAATGTGATCATACCGGTAGACGCTCATCTGCTGACCCTGACGATTTCGAAGTTCAAGGTTGTCGAGCGACCTGTGCATGTGGGCCGCGAAACCCGCATGCAGCGCGAACGTCTTCAAACCAAGGACGAGATCGCAACACAGCGCAGCAAGGCGTCGCTGACCTTGTCATTTGTGGAAGTGAACAAGGTCTTCAGCGCCGCCGATATCGAGTTTCGGCTGCGCAACGTCACGTGCGAGCCCGCCGAGGCCCCCAAGGGATCCGAAGCCCTTGACGACGAAGGTTTCCTCATGCTGGCCAAGGACTTTCCAATGACCGATGCCGTCAGCCTGCTGCTGGTTCGTCGGTTCGCAGGTTCGGAAGGGGGCGCTTCCCAAGAAAAGCTGGGTGTCTGCGCGGTTGGCGACAGCTCGCCCGACACGGCACTGGCCCACGAATTCGGACACCTGCTCGGGCTCGAGCACCAGGGCGACATAAGGGATCTGATGAACCCCGGCCTGTCGCCTCCCGGCACGCCATTGACGCCGCGCGAAATTGCCGACGCGCGCAAGTCAAAGCTCGCCAAGCGATTTGGTGCGCGTCCCACTCAGGACCCGGGCTAGCGACCACGTCAGGCCCGTCGCCTCGGATTCCGACGACGACATCAAAGCCGCGGCATCGAGGGGGCTGACTACTAGGCGGCGAGGACAAATTTGAGCCAGTATCTGGCGGTGGCGAGATGGACCATTCCGAGGAAACTGCTGGCCAGTTGGTCGTAGCGGGTGGCGATGGCGCGGTTGACCTTCAGGTGACCGAACATGCGTTCGATGCGATTGCGCGGCTTGTAGAGCGCGCGGTCATGCTCGATCTTTACGCGACGATTTGAGCGACCGGGAATGACGGCCTCGATCTTCCGATCGGCAAGGTCGGCACGAATGGCGTCGGCATCGTATCCCTCCCCCTTTCCCGAACCGGTGCCCACACAAAATAACTGCTTGACAATAATAAGACGACCGGTCATATATTTATTCATGCCTAGACCAGCCAATCCTGAAACGCGATCGCGCCTCCTCGAAAAGGGAGGAGACCTTGTGAGCGCCCGCGGCTTCAACGCCACGGGCGTGCAGGAGATCACCGCGGCAGCCGGCGTGCCCAAGGGGTCGTTTTATAATTACTTTGACAGCAAGGAAGCCTTCGCCGTGGCGGTACTGACCGAATATTGGGAGACGGTTGTCGCTGAGTATGGGCCCATTTTGCATCAACGCCGGACGCCGCCCTTGTCGCGCATCGCGCGCTATTTCGCCGGGCTTGCCGAGTTTCACGAGCGCCGCCGTTACGCAGTCGGCTGCCTGATCGGGAACATGGCGCTGGAGGTCACGCCGACGAGCGAGGATGTACGGATCAAGCTTGCGGCGATCTATCGCGAGTGGTCGGCCGCGCTCGCTTCATGCTTGCGGGAAGCGCAGGAGAAAGGGGAATTGTCGGCCGGAAAGGATCCAGGGCAGCTCGCCGTCGCGCTAATCGACACGTTCGAAGGGGCGGTCATGCGGGCCAAGGTCGAACGCAGCCGGGCGCCCTTCGACAGCTTCGAGCGCTTTGTTTTGCCCTCTTTGCTGACCTAAACATTTTGGCCAATTAATAGACGACTGGTCATATTAATTTACCGGATCATCGCTGGAATGCCGCGCCAGCGAGCGATGACTCTCATCCGCGGCAAATTGAAAGGAACTGAACAATGCCTGCGATCACTACTACAGACGGCGTGAACATCTTCTACAAGGATTGGGGATCAGGTCAGCCGATCGTTTTCAGCCACGGCTGGCCGCTGTCGGCGGACGACTGGGACGCCCAAATGACCTTCTTCCTTCGCCACGGCTACCGAGTGATCGCCCACGACCGGCGCGGCCACGGCCGGTCCGACCAGCCCAGCACCGGCAACGACATGGACCACTGGGTTGCCGACCTCGCGGCCCTGACTGAACACCTCGACCTGCGCGACGCGATCCATATCGGGCACTCGACAGGTGGCGGTGAGGTGGCTCGCTATGTCGCGCGCCACCAGGAGCGCGTCGCGAAGGCGGTGCTGGTCGCTTCACTGACGCCGAACATGTACCGGAGCGAGGACAATCCGTCCGGTCAACCGCCGGAGTGGTTCGAAGCGATCCGGGCAGGCGTGCTCGGCAACCGGGCGGAGTTCTTCCGTTTCGTTCCTGAGAATCCGTTCTACGGCTACAACCTAGACGGGGCCAAGCCTTCGGAGGCAGTGATCGCGAACTGGTGGCGCCAAGGCATGGCCGGCGGTGCCCTCGCTCACTACGCGACTGTCGACTCTTGGCTCGAAGATTATACCGAAGACCTCAAGAAGATCACCGTGCCAGTGCTGGTGATGCATGGCGAGGCTGATCAAGTCGTCCCGTTCGCAAGTTCCGTGCCGCGTGCGGTCGACCTGCTTAAGCAGGGGGCGCTGAAGACTTATCCCGGCTACCCCCATGGCATGCTAACCACACATGCGGATGTCCTCAACCCCGACCTGCTCTCTTTCATCAGGTCTTGACGACATCTCTAATCCATCATCGTCCATAGTAGCATGTCGGTTTATAAAGTGAGGAGGGTTCGGGTTTCGTCGTAGTGACGAAGGAACGAAAAAGGAAGCTCGAACCCTCCTCGAAAATGCGGCGGCCTTGGCAGCGTTGCTCGGCCTTGACGGAGGTCCACTCCACCGTCGGCTTCGAGCCACGCTTCCTGCCCGCCCAGGGGCGCTTGAAGGGCAACCGTGGCATGTGGGATTTGTCCACGCCGCCTAGCCCGCAACGCTGCCGCGTTCATTTCATGCGCACTGTGATGAAGACAATGGGCGGGAGTTGCCTCCCGCCCCGTCATCGCAATTGGACAGCGTTACTTGCCGATGCAGGTGGCCACGGTCTCGGGCGTGCAGACATCAAGACCGGTGTAAGTCGGATCGGCAGGCGCGGGCTTGCCCGATTTCATCGCGTCCAGCGCCATCATCGTCTTGTAGCCCATTTCGAACGGGCGCTGACCGACCTGGCCGAGCGACAGGCCTTCCTTCATCTGATCGATCTGCACCGGCAGCGTGTCCGCCACCACGAGGGCAAGGGCCTTGGAAGCGATCTTGTCCTTGTACGGCGCTACCGCGGCACGGTTTGCGTCCGGGATGAACTGCGGGAAGCCACCGGTCGGGATGAACGCATCGAGTTTCGGGTTCTTCGCCATGATGTCGGTAAACTGCTGGACGGATACCGGGAAGTCGTCGTTGGTATAGAGCGGACAACCGTCGATCTCGGTCCAGCCGTTCTGGCCGGTCATGCGGTCGCCGGGGGACGCGGCCGATTTCTTGCCCGCCAATGTGTCGCGAATTCCCTGCATCCGTTCATTGTGGTTGGCAGCAGCCGCGCCGCCCGACTGGATGCACACCGAGCCGCCCTTCGGCTTGATCTGCATGGCGAGCTTGGCGAGGTTCACGCCGATCTCGTAATTATGCGTGCCGATATAGGCGGCGCGCAGACCCTTGCTGTCGGGCAGGAGGTCGGAGTCCCAGGTGAGAACGGGAATGCCCGCGTCCTTGGCCGCCTGCAACGCCACGGCTACGGCCGCGGCATTGGATGGCGACACCGCGATGCCGTCCACCTTCTTGGCGACGAGATCCTGCAGGATCTGCACCTGCTCCTCGCCGCCACCGTGTTCGCCGGGGCCGATATACATGCATTGAAAGGCACCCTTCGATTCCGTTTCGGCTTTCTTGCAGCCGTCGCGCGCCTGATCGAAGAAGGGATTGTTCATGTTCTTCGGCACCAAAGCGAAGACATATTTCGCCTCGGCGCCGGACGTGGCCAGAGTCATGGCGCTGAAGGCGATGGCCGTACCCAAGAGAAATGCTTTCATCTCGTTTCCTCCTCGTTGACCTTCACTGGTTGCCCGCAGTGAATTCGGTTTCTAACGGTGCTTCTTCGGAAACAACTGCTCCCAAATGGCAGCAACGATCGACTTGCCTCCGGTTTGCATGCCGAGAAGCACCGCGAGAATGATGAAAGCGCCGACGAATGCGCCCTGCCAATTGGAATCGATGCCGGCCATCAACAAGGCATTGCGGATGACCTCGAGAAAGGCCGAGCCGATGAAGGCGCCAAAGGCGGTACCCGACCCACCCATCAGATTGGCTCCGCCGATCACGGTCGCCGCGATGACGCGCAGCTCGTAACCCTGCCCCATGGCATTGATGGCCGAGCCGTTGTAGCCGAGCAGCAGAAGCGAGGCCAATGAAGCGGTGAAGGCGGAAAACACATAGGCCTGAAACTTGATCCAATCGACCGGAACACCGGTGAGCCGGGCCGCCTGCTCGTTGCCGCCGATCGCAAACAGGTGGCGACCCCAGGCCTTGGAATTGAACACATAGCCGACGATCAGGGCCAGCCCGACCATGACCCAGAAATGCGAGGACAATTCGGGAATCCAGCGCGGTGCCCAACCTGCCGGCGCGTGCAATGGCCATTTCGCCTGACCGATCGCCTTGACGATCGGTGCGTCGGGCCCGAACTGATAGAGCATCTGGTTGGCCGAAAACACCACCGCGAGCGATCGCGCGATCGACAACATGCCAAGCGTCACGACGAAGGACGGCATGCCGACATAGGCCACGAAGAAACCGTTGACCATGCCGCAGACAAGTCCGGCGATCATCCCCATCGTGAAGGCCACATACCAGGGGTAATGCCAGGTCAGGAACAGGCCGGCGACGATCGCCACCAGGCCCATCACCGACCCGACGGAGAGGTCGATGCCGCCGGTGATGATGACCACGGTCATCCCCATCGCCATGATTCCGATCGGCGCGAAGTTGCGCGTGACGTTGGCGGCGTTTTCCGTGGTGCCGAAGCTCGGTTCATTGATGGCCATGACCGTCACCAGCACGAACAGCGCGACCGTCACCCAGAACGGCTGGCTCGCCAGGATGCGCCCGCCGAAGCTCTGTTCCTTGGTTTCCGCGACATCCGAAATCGCGGCATGACCTGCTTCGGGTGCCTTGGTGATATCATGCTGCACGGATCGCTCCCGTAATCAGGCCGGTGATTTCCTCCGGCGAGGTCGACACGGTTGCCTTGTCGGCAACCTTGGTGCCGCGCCGCATGACGATGATGCGGTCGCTCACCGCGAACACGTCGGGCATACGATGGCTGATCAGGATCACCGCCACACCCCGGTGCTTCAGACGGCGGATCAGTTCGAGCACCTCGGCGACCTGGCGCACCGAGATGGCGGCGGTCGGCTCGTCCATCAGCACGAGCTTGGCGTTGGACAGCCGGGTGCGGGCGATGGCCACCGCCTGGCGCTGGCCGCCGGACATTTTCCTGACCAGATCGCGCGGTCGCGTCTCGGATTTCAGCTCGTCGAACAGTTCGGCGGAGCGGTCGATCATCGCCTGCTTGTCGAGCACCCGAAACGGCCAGATGCCCTTGTTGAGCTCGCGGCCCAGGAACACGTTCTGCGCGGCGGTGAGATTGTCGGCAAGCGCGAGATCCTGATAGACGACCTCGATACCCTTGGCGCGCGCCTGGATGGGTTTGTGGAAATGGCAGACCTCGCCGTCGACCAGAACTTCGCCGTCCGTTGGTGGAAAATTCCCGGCAATCAGCTTGACCAGGGTGGACTTGCCGGCCCCATTGTCGCCCATCAGACCCACGACCTCGCCGGGCTCGATCGACAGGCTGATGTCGCTGACCGCGTGGATGGCGCCAAAACTCTTCGACACGCTACGAACTTCCAGCAGAGCCACTTGCAGCGCCTCCCCATCACGCAGCTCTTCCGGCTGCCTTCTGTTCGACTATCGCTATTTCAAGAGCGTCATTTCAGAGAGCGACCTGCCTGACCTTCGGCGTTGAGCCCACCGTCGAACCGCAGATGTCTCCCGCAACCATGCTACCCTATTGCCTGCCAGGTCCGGGATTTGGATGACCGAATCGCAGTGTCGATGATCTTCTGAATTTCCCAGGCTTCGCGAAAATCCGGTCCGCGCCTTTCTCCACCGGCGACGGCTTCCAGGAATTCGGCCATTTCGATGGTCTTGAGATCGTTGAAGCCAAGCTGGTGTCCCGGCGCGACGCAGAACAATCCGTAGGGATGATGCGCAGGCCCCGCCTCGATGCGGGTGTAACCGTCATGGCGGCGATCGCCGCCGGCGCGATAATGAAGCAGCTCGTTGAGGCGCTCCTGCGTGAAGACGAGAGACCCCTTGGTGCCGGTCAGCTCGAAGCCGAGCTGCATTTTTCGCCCCGTGGCCACCCAGTTGGCTTCAATCGTTCCCTTGCATCCCCGCTCGAACCGCACGGTCAGGCGCGCGATATCATCGACTTCGACAGCGCGGCGCTCCGAAGCGCCCGAGGCAATCGGCCGGCTCTTGACGACCGTTTCCAGATCGGCATCGACGTGGCTGATGGGGCCGAGAAGAAAGCGGGCCATTCCGATGATATGGCTGCCGATATCGGCGATGGCGCCGGCTCCGCCGCTGGCATCCACGCGCCAGTTGTAGGGAACTTCCGGGTCCGCCATGTAGTCTTCGGCGTGAATGCCGCGAAAACCGGTGATGTCTCCGAGTTCGCCGGCGGCAACCATCGACCGCGCAAGCTTCAGCAAGGGATTCTTGATATAGTTGTAGCCAACCTGCGTCATGACGCCGGCAGCTTCGGCGGCGTCCATCATGTCTTTTGCCGCATCCGCATTTGGCGCGATCGGCTTCTCGCAATGAACGTGCTTGCCGGCTGCGATGGCCGCAAGAGCCATGTCCCGATGAACGACATTCGGCGTCGTGATCGAGACGATCTCGACATCCGGATCCTCGACGAGCGTGCGCCAATCGGTTCGCCAGCGGCGAAACCCAAACTGGCTGGCGGCTCGCTCCGCCGCCTGCCCGTCGATATCGGCAACCGATTGCAGAACGGGACGCAGGCTGCCCGGAAAAATGCCGGCAACAGCCCTGTAGGCGAAGCAATGGGCCTTGCCCATGAAGCCAGTGCCGATGACGCCTACACCCACATCACGCATGACGTTCCAACCGTTTTTCAACTCACACTTTGACAGCCCGGCCCGTCAAGGCAGACTCGAGAGCGCAATCGGCCAGGCGAAGCGCCTGGCGGCCGTCATGCGGGTTCGTCGGCATGGGCGATCCGTTTTCGAGAGCACCGACAAACGCATTGAGTTCCGCCTTGTAGGCCTCGGCATATCGCTCCAGGAAGAAATTCAGGAGCGGTTCGCGCACGTCCGTTTCGGCCTTGCCCCACCGCCGGACAGTGGTCGGCCGCAGATTGTCGTTGAGGAGCATCCCGGCCGATCCGAAGATTTCGAGCCGCTGATCGTAGCCGTAGACCGCCTCGCGGCAGCAGTTGATATGGCATTGCCGGCCTGAAGCCGTGCGCATCTGCACCATGACCGTGTCGAAATCGTCGAGGTCCGCCAGGGTGGAATCCACAAGCCGGCTCGCCGTCGCCATGACCTCGACCGGCTCCTCGCCGAGCAGCCAGCGCGCCATGTCGAAATCGTGAATCACCATATCGCGAAAAATTCCGCCGGAATGGCGAATGTAATCATGCGGCGGCGGTCCCGGGTCGCGGCTGGTGATGATGACCTGCCGCACGTCGCCGATCTCGCCGGCATCGATCGAGCGGCGGAGTTGCCGGGCGCTGGGATCGAAGCGACGGTTGAATGCCACCATGACGCGACCGTTGAGCCGTTCGATCTCATGGACGGCAGCGTCCACCTTGGCAATGTCGAGATCGATCGGCTTCTCGCAGAGCACGGCCTTTCCCGTCTTCACCGCGTGAAGCATCAGGCTGACATGGGTATCCGTCGGTGTGCCGATGATGATGGCATCGACGTCGGCTCGCTCGATCGCCGCGATCGGATCGAGCGAGGCCTCACAGCCGAGATGATCGGCCACATCGCGGGCCGCGGTGCCGTATGGATCGGCAATCGTGACGAGTCTTGCACTGGGATTTGCCGCCACATTGGCCGCATGGATTTTCCCGATTCGTCCTGCACCAAGAACGGCAACGCGCAACATATTGGAAACTCCGGTCCATCTCGAGGTCAATCAATTCCCTTCGCCGGGCACGCATGGGTGCGCCGACGTGAAGGGCATGAGCGATGTGAGCAACTTCGTCCTGCACGGCGCTTCGAGGCGGTTGAAACTCGAGAGCCGGCGCATTGACGCATGGTCGTCAGGACGTGACAGACATTCATCTGTCAGGCTTACCTCCCGTGATCGCGACCGCTTGTGCGGCTCTGCTGTTTTCAAACACTACAAATATAGTTTCCTTAAGTCAATATTTGCAAATATATTTGCAGCAACGAGAGAAACGACTTTCAGGCCGGCGATGAAAGCGCAGGCGAGGAACGGGAATGCCAAGCAAACGCAGCGGACCGGCAGCAGCGATCCCGAAAAATTACGAGGGAATCGTCAATCTGATCACCCGCGAATATCCGGATCTGTCGACCGGATTTCAGCAGATCGCGCGCTTCCTGACCCAGAATCCGAATGTGGTGGCGCTCGAATCGATCAACGCCGTCGCCGCCAAATGCCGGACCCATCCATCGAGCCTCGTCCGGTTCGCGCAGAGCCTCGGCTACTCCGGCTTCAAGCAACTGCAATCGGTGTTTCAGACCAGGCTTGCCACCGCCGCCCCCGGCTTTCGGGAGCGCATCAGCGCGCTCGAAAGCGAACTCTCCCGAAACAAGGACCACGGCAGTCTCGGTTATTTGCGGGATCTGGTCGTGCGCGACATGGCGGCGCTTCAGGATCTTCTCGAAGGCATATCGGAAGACGCCCTTGCCGAGACCGCCAAGCTGCTGGTGCAGGCTGAAACGATCTACATAGCCGGGCAACTTCGATCCGAACCCATCGCATCATTGCTCAGATATCTTCTGACGATGCTGCGCCGCCGGATCGTGCTTCTCGACCCTGCCGGAGGTCTGGCGCAGGAAATGGCGGCAACCATGACCGACCGCGACGTCCTGATTGCGATCGCGTTTCGACATTACGCGAAGGAAGTCATCGTCATATCCGACGTGGCCGTGACCAATGCCACGTCCATCATCGCCATTACCGACAGCCAACTGTCGCCGCTTGCAAAAGATGCCCGGATTCTCTTCACGATACCGGAGGACGAATATTTGTTCTCCAGGTCCCTGGCGGCGCCGATGTGTCTGGTCCAATGCATTGCAATGGCAACGGCCGCCCTGCTCCAGCCAGGCCGGGACCGGACACCGCGAATTCCGACCGTGACCGGGATGGCTCATGATCGGACTGCCGCGCAAACGCGACGGCAGAGGCAATCATCCAAACGATGATATCCGGCGTTTTCAGCCCTTGGCAATTTATCTTGCATAAAACACAAGATGACAATAAACATTCCTGAAGCAAAATATGCACCCCAAGGTGTTCCAGAATTTCGGGAGGCAGGCGCATGTCAACGCTTCGCTGCACCATGGCGCAAGCCCTGGTCCGCTATCTCTGCAATCAATTTACGATCATCGACGGCCAAAAGGAGATGCTGTTTCCCGGCGTGTTCGCCATTTTTGGCCATGGCAACGTCACCTGCCTGTCCGAAGCCCTGGAAGCCGTGAAGGATACGCTGCCGACCTGGCGCGGCCAGAACGAGCAATCGATGGCGCTGGCCGCGATCGGCTTCGCCAAGGCCAAGCGCCGCCGCCAGATCATGGTCGCCACCTCCTCGATCGGGCCCGGTGCACTGAACATGGTCACGGCCGCCGGCGTTGCCCATTCCAACCGCCTGCCGGTGTTGCTGCTGTCCGGTGACACCTTCGTCAATCGCCGCCCCGATCCGGTGATGCAGCAGGTCGAGCATTTCGGCGACCCTTCGATCAACGTCAATGATGCCTTCCGCGCCGTGACGCGCTATTGGGACCGCATCACCCACCCGGAACAGATCATCTCGTCGCTGCCGCAGGCTGTCGCTGTGCTGCTCGATCCTGCCGATTGCGGCCCGGCTTTCATCGCGCTGCCACAGGACGTGCAGGAAATGGCCTGGGACTATCCGGAAGCCTTTTTCAGGCCGACCGTCCATGCCATTCCGCGCCCGCGTGCCGACAAGGATCGTCTGGCCCAGGCCCTCGACATTCTCAGGAGCGCCAGGCGCCCGCTGATCATTTCAGGCGGAGGCGTGCGCTATTCCGGCGCCGAGGATATTCTCGGTGCGTTGGCGACGGAGCACGGCATTCCGGTGACCGAGACCATCGCTGGCAAGGGTACGCTCACGCACCATCACCCGGCCCATGTCGGCCCGCTCGGCATCGTAGGCTCGACCTCGGCCAATGCGCTTGCCGCTGAAGCCGATGTCATCCTGGCGATCGGCACCCGCCTGATGGATTTTACCACCGGCTCATGGACGTGCTTTTCGCCTGACGCGAAATTCATCTCGATCAACGCGGCGCGCTTTGACGCCACCAAGCATCAGGCCCTGGCGGTCATTGGCGACGCCCGCGAAACCCTGACCGAGCTGGCAGCCTCCCTCAAGGGCTGGAAGGCTGACGCGCAATGGACCAACCGCGGCAAATCCGAGTTTGCCAAATGGAACGCGGCGCTGGATTCCTATCAGAAGCCCACCAACGAACCCGTTCCGACCTATGCGCAGGTGGTCGGCATCGTCAATTCCCATGCCGGCGAGCGCGACTATCTCATCGCCGCCGCCGGCGGCCTGCCCGGCGAAGTGATGAAGAACTGGCGCGTCAAGCAGCCCCATACGTTCGACTGCGAGTTCGGCTTTTCCTGCATGGGCTATGAAATTGCGGCTGGATGGGGTGCGGCCATGGCCGATCCGAGCCGCGTGCCGATCGTCATGGTGGGTGACGGCACCTACATGATGATGAATTCGGATGTCTATTCAACCGTGCTCACCGGCCACAAGATCATCCTGATCGTTTGCGACAATGGCGGCTATGCCGTGATCAATCGCCTGCAGAACGGCAAGGGCGGCGCGAGCTTCAACAACCTGATCAAGGATTGCCGCGTCAAGGAGCCATTCGCCGTGGACTTTGCCAAGCACGCCGAATCCATGGGCGCGCTCACCCGCAAGGTCGAGAGCCTGGCCGACCTGGGTGCAGCGGTCGATTGGGCCAAGAGTAACGACCGCACCACGGTCTTGACCATCGTCTCTGACGCCTTCACCTGGACCCCCGGCGATGCCTGGTGGGACGTCGGCGTGCCGCAGGTCAGCTCCCGCGACAGTGTTCGCGAAGCCTCGCAAGACCAGATCGAGGGGCGCAAGAAACAGCGTGTCGGCGTTTGATCCCGCCGTCACCCAACGCGACACCCGCGTGACGAACCACGAAATTCCCGGAGATTTCTGATGAAGGCGAAATTGGGCATCGCTCCGATCGCATGGTGGAACGACGACCTCGAGGAACTGAGCGACGATGTGTCGCTCGAAGAATGCCTGCGTCAGGCAGGCGAGGCAGGGTTCACGGGCATGGAAACGGGCCGCCGTTTTCCGATGGATGCGACGGTGCTTGGCCCGATCCTGAAAGCCCACAGGATGAGCGTCTGCGGCGGCTGGTTCTCCGGCCTGCTGCTGGACGGTGACATGGAAACGGAAAAGCAGCGCATTGCGCCTCAAATGGCGTTGTTCAAGGCGGTCGACGCACCCTGTATCGTCTATGGCGAATGCGCGCGAACCATTCAGGGCGACCGTTCGAAACCCCTGGCGACCAAGCCCAGGCTTTCAGAGGACGAGATCAAGGTCTATGCCCGCAAGATGACTGCGTTTGGCGAATGGTGTGCCGAGCAGGGCATGCCGCTGTCCTATCACCACCATATGGCCGCCGTCATCGAGACCGAGCCGGAGCTCGACATGTTCATGAAGCATTCGGGCGAAGGCATTCCGCTGCTGTTCGATGCGGGCCACATGGCCTTTGCCGGCGGCGATGTCATGCGCGTCATCGACAAGCACCACAAGCGCATCACCCATGTTCACACCAAGGATGTGCGCATGGATGTGATCAACAGGCTCGATCGCAACAGCGAGAGCTTTCTCGACGCCGTCGTCAAGGGCGCCTTCACGGTGCCCGGCGACGGTTCGCTCGATTTCGAGGCGATCCTCAGGAAGTTCGCCGACCATGGCTATGAGGGCTGGTTCGTGGTCGAAGCCGAACAGGATCCGGTCAAGGCGCCTCCGGCCGAATATGCTGGGATTGGGTACCGCGCCTTGACCAGGGCGCTGGCCAAGGCGGGGTACGACATCGAAGGGCCATCGTCATGAACGGGCTGGCTGGAAAGATTGCCGTCATCACCGGTGGCACACAGGGGCTTGGCGCAGCGATTGCGGGGTTATTCGCCGAACGCGGCGCAGCCGGCATCGTCACCTGTGGCCGCTCGGTGGCAAAAGGTCAGGCAAAGGCGCAGGAGATTCAGGACAGAACCGGCGCGAAGGTCGTATTCGTCGCGGCCGATCTCGGCAAGGTCGAGGATTGCCGGGCCGTCATCGCCAAGGCCGACGCCGAATTCGGCCGCGTCGACGTGCTGGTGAATGCCGCAGCGATCACCGATCGCGGCACCATCATCGACACCTCCCCCGAACTGTTCGACAGGATCTTCAATGTCAACGTGCGCGGTCCGTTTTTCCTGATGCAGGAGACGATCAAGATCATGCGTCGGGACAGGATCGAGGGCACGATCGTCAATATCTGCTCGATGTCGGCCAAGGCCGGCCAGCCGTTCATCGCCGCCTATTGTTCGTCGAAAGGCGCGCTGGCGACGCTCACGGAGAACACGGCCTATGCCGTCATGCGCAACCGGATCCGCGTCAACGGGCTGAACATCGGATGGATGGCCAGCGAAGGCGAAGACCGGATTCAGCGTGAGCATCATGGTGCGGGCCCGGATTGGCTGCAACAGGCGGCGGCTGCGCAACCATTCGGCCGTCTCGTCGACCCCGGGGAAGTTGCGCGCGCGGTTGCGTTTCTGTCGACCGATGAGTCCGGCCTGATGACCGGATCCATGGTGAACTACGACCAGTCGATCTGGGGCGCCTACGATGCCTCGCCGCAGCCCGAGCGGGCGCTGTAGTGCCGCGCGGCGCGACTGCCCACACAGGACGGTCGGTGTTTCCTTAGTTCGAATTATGTCGACGCTTGCGCTGCTGCGCTCCCTCTCCCGGCGAAGCTTCGCGGTGTCGAGCAAGCTGTATTCAGAGGCCGCTGGCATCGAAATTGTCTGCGCTGTCCCGCTCCACCACCCCGCGAGACTGCTTCGGGCTTTTCATGAAGACCCCGCTCATTCGATTCCCCATTGCCGCTCGACCGCAAAGCCGGTTTCCGGCAAGGTCGAGCCGCCATCGACGACGATCGTCTGCCCCGTCACATATTTCGCCTGCTCCGACGCGAGATAGAGCATGGCGCAGGCGATATCGTCGGCCTCGCCCACCCGGCCGACGGGGATGAACCGCCCGATCCGCGCCATGTTCTCCAGCGTGCTGAGCGTGCCGCGGCCGGGCTTGGCGATGAAGCCGGCTTCCACCCCGTTTACCGTGATCCCATCGCGGGCGTGCTCGAATGCCGCGCCGCGAATGAACGCGTTGACGCCGGCCTTCGCAGCCGAGTAGTGCACGCCGCCGCCCATCGTGGTACGCGCCGAGACCGACGAGGTCACGAGGATCCGGCCGAAGCGCCGCGCCCGCATGTGCGGGATGACGGCCTGCGCCAGCCAGAAGCAGGCATTGAGATTGAGCGCGAGCGTCGCGTCGAGTTTCTCCTCGTCAAGTTCCTCCAGCGGCGACCACAGGCATCCCCCGGCGTTGTGAACCACGATATCGAGCCGGCCGTGCCGGCTTGCGGCCTGATCGACCAGCGCATGGAGGCTGCCACGATCCAGTGCCGCGAACGGCACGCCATGCACACGAAGGCCCCGACCGCTGAGTTCGTTAGCCAGTTGTTCCGCGACATCCAGCGTGCGGTTGGCAATCACGACGATGGCGCCCGCCTCGGCAAGGCGGGTGACGATCGCGGCCCCGATGCCACGACCTCCACCCGTGACCAGCGCCACTCTGTCGGAGAGATCGAAAGGATGTGGGTTCATGGCGATCGAGCCCTCGAGACGCGTCAGACCAGTCCGGCCTCCCGCAACAGGATGATGAAGCGATCGAACACCGCTGTATGCGTCTCGATGTCCTCTGCCGTGGTCGCCGGACACATCAACAGCATGGTATGGAAGGGCGTCACCAGGATGCCTTCGTTCATGTAGAAGGCGTGAAGCAGTGTCTCGATATCGCCGTTTCGCAGCGCGATCACGTCGGCGCCGTTTCGCGGCGGCCGCGGCATGAACATGATTTCCGCGCGGGCACCGATCTGGGTCACGTGCCAGGGCAGCCGGTTCCCTGCGATGAGGTTGCCTGCCCGTTCGGCAAGCAGCGTCGCAGTCGCGATCATGTGCTGGTAGTTCTCCGGCGTCAGCACCTTCTCCAGAACTGCGCGCATGGTTGCGACGGTCAGCGCGTTTCCCGCGAGCGTGCCGCCGATTCCGAGATGGGCCGACTGACGCTGTCGCGGATTGGCCAGGGGGACGAGCGTCCACATCCGTTCGGCGATGTCCGGGCTGAGACCGAAAATGCCGGCGGGAATGCCGCCCGCAATCGCCTTGCCCGCGACAAGGATGTCGGGCTCCAGACCATGAAGTTGGGTATATCCACCTGGCCCGCAGGACAGCGTATGCGTCTCATCGATGATCAGCACCGTTCCGGTGCGGCGCGTGATGTCGCGCAGCGCCTCATGGAAGCCGGGAGCGACCGGGATCATCCCGAAATTCGTCATCAAGGGCTCCGCCAGCACGCAGGCGACATCGCCGTGCGAGAGAGCCTCCTCAAGAGCCGATACATCGTTGAACTCGACGATCCGGGTGACCGCAGCGTGATCGACGGCATTGGGATGGATCTGGTTGCGCATGCCGACGCGGCCATCGCGGATCTCGATGTGGGCTTCCTCGATGCCGCCATGGTAGCAGCCCGAGAAGATCAGGACCTTGGGACGCCCGGTGATCATGCGCGCGATGCGGATGGCGCCGCGATTGGCATCCGTCGCCGATGTCGTCAGCGTCCAGTATCGCCGACCGAAGCGGCGGGACAACTCGGCACCGACCCACAGGCTATCCTCGGTCGGAAGCATGGTTGTCGTGCCGCGGACGAGTTGCCGAAACGCGGCCTGGGTGACCGCTTCGGGCGCATGACCGCACATGCCGCCGGTATCGCCGAGACAGTAGTCGACATAGTCGTGCCCATCGATGTCGCAGATATGGGCGCCGTTGGCGTCCTCGACATAGATCGGGAAACCTCCGGCCCACCGCCGCATCCAGTGCGAGGGGCCGCCATAGAGGAAATGCTGTTTACCTTCCTCCCAGGCCTTCGCCGAGCGGGGATGCCGCTTCAGGAAGCGATCCTGCTCCCGTTCGATCAGGCGGTCCAGTTCCAGCGCAGAGTCCGCCGGCATCACAGCTCGATCCACGCCGTTTTGAGATCGCAATATTCGTCGAGCGCATGAAGCGACTTGTCACGGCCGAAACCCGATTGCTTGAAGCCGCCGAGCGGCACCGTGATGTCGGCGCCGCCATAGGTGTTGACGTGCACGACTCCGGCGTTGATGGCGCGCACCATGCGATGGGCGGTCGACAGATTGCCGGTCCACACGGCCGAGGCCAGACCGTAGCTGGTGGAATTGGCCAGCGCGATCGCCTGGTCTTCGGTGTCGAACCGCGTCACCGCGAGCACCGGCCCAAAAACCTCCTCGCGCGACAGCGCCATATCGGGCGTGACATCGGCGAAGATCGCAGGCGACATGAACGTGCCGCCGCTCTCGCGACGAATCTGTTCGCCGCCGGTCAGCCGCCTGGCGCCCTCGCGCTCGGCGAATGAGACAGCTGCGAGGTTCCGTTGCAACTGGGCCTGGCTCACGATCGCTCCGATATCCGAGGTCAGTTCCAGGGGATCGCCAACCCTGAGCGCCGCCGTGACGTTCAGCAACTCCTCCATGAAGCGATCGTAGACCGAGGACTGGACGATCAGCCTCGAACCGGCAACGCAGACCTGGCCCGAATTGCGGAAGATGCCATTGGCCGAGACCTTCGCCGCCCGCTTGAGATCGGGGGCGTCGGCAAAGACGATGTTGGGCGACTTGCCGCCGAGTTCGAGATAGACGCGCTTGAGGTTCGAGCGGGCCGAATATTCGAGCAGCCGCCTTCCGACCGCGCCCGATCCCGTAAAGGCAATCGCATCGACATCGCCGTGCAGCGCGAGCGCTTCACCGGCCGTCGCGCCACGACCGGTGACGACGTTGAGCACGCCATCTGGCAGTCCCGCTTCGCTCGCAAGCTCGGCGAGCCGCAGCAATGTCAGCGAGGCCAGTTCGGGCGGCTTGACGACGACGGAGTTGCCGACGGCCAGGGCCGGCGCGATCTTCCAGGCCCCGATCATCATCGGGAAGTTCCAGGGCACGATCACGCCGATCACACCGAGCGGCTCCCGATGGATCAGGCCCAACACGTTCGGCGCAGTCGGCGCGATCTCCCCATAGACCTTGTCGATCGCTTCAGCATAGAAGCGCATCGTTCCCGCGGCCGACATCGGCTCGGCCTTGTAGGCCATGCCGATCTCGGTGCCGTTGTCGCGCACTCCGAGCACGGCGAGATCGAGCGCATGGATCTCGATCAGTTCGGCCAGCCGCAGCAAGACTTTCTTGCGATGAGACGGCGCGGCCCGCGACCACGAGCCCTGCTCATATGCCCGTCGCGCCGCCCTGACCGCGCGGTCGATATCATCGGCACCGCCATCGGCGATACTGGTGAAGGTGCGGCCGTCGATCGGCGAGACGACCTCCAGTCGTTCGCCGCGCACGGGGCGTGTATGCACCCCTGCGATGAACAGCTCCCTGGGACTGATCGCAATATCCCTCAGCCGGTCGATTTGGTCCTGCTGCATGTCCTCGGCACATCGCGAAGATGCGCTGCGCATCCCACGCCTTCTTCGAGAGATCAAACCTGGCGTGAATAGGCGCTTCCGCTCTCCCGCATCGCAATCAACCGATGGGTTGATGTCGAAACAGCGGCGAAGAGACCGGCAAACTTGAAAGGCTGGGGCTTTCCACCTACCAGTTATTTGTCGCGGCGGCGCCAAGCCGGCTTCCAAGTTGCGCGCCAATGACACTGCGGAGCACCTATCGGCCATGCCCCTCCTCGCCCATCCCCGAATCCTGGTCATCGGAACCGGCGACACCAAGGCCGATGAGCTGCTGTTCATCGGCGATTGCATCGCGGCAGCGGGTGGTGAAGCGATCATGATGGATGTCAGCGTGCTCGGCGATCCCCCTTATTCGCCGCGTCATGACAAGCACGCCGTCGCCGCCGCCGCCGACAGCACGATCGAGACGATCGTGGCCAGCGGCGACGAGAACTCTGCGATGGCGCTGATGGCGCTTGGCGCGAAGCGGCTGGCGCGCCGGCTGTTCGACGCCGGAGATTTCGACGCGATGCTCGCGATTGGCGGCACCATGGGAACGGATCTCGCGCTCGACGTCGCGCAGACGTTGCCGATCGGGGTTCCGAAATTCGTGATCTCGACCATCGCCTATTCGCATCTGGTGCCGCCGGAGCGGATCGCCGCAGACCTGATGATGATCCTCTGGGCGGGCGGCCTTTACGGGCTCAACAGCACCTGCAAGGCGGTGCTCTCGCAGGCCTCAGGCGCCGTCGTGGGGGCGGCGCGCAGTGCGGTGCGACCGCGCGCGGACCGGCCGGTCGTCGCCATGACCTCGCTCGGCAAGAGCTGCCTCGGCTACATGGTCGAGCTCAAGCCGGCGCTGGAAAGCCGCGGCTATGAGGTCGTGGTGTTTCACACCACCGGCATGGGCGGTCGGGCCATGGAATCGATCGCGGCCAAGAAAGGTTTTGTCGCGATCCTCGACCTCAGCCTCCAGGAAGTCGCCAATCAGTTGACCGGCTCGGTGGTGAATTCCGGCGCCGATCGGCTGGAGAACGCCGGCAAGGCGGGCATTCCGCAGATCGTGGCGCCCGGCGCCATCGACATGGTCGACTTCCCGGCCTGGCTGCCGACGCCACCAGAGCTTCGCGATCGCCCCTACCACGCGCACAACCGGCTGCTGGCATCAGCGACGTCGCGACCCGACGACCGGCGCAGGATCGCGCGTGCCATCGCCGGCAAGCTCGCTTCGGCGCAGGCGCCGGTGGCCTTCGTGCTGCCGGCCGGCGGCATTCAGCAGTGGGACCGGGAGGGTGAAGCGCTGCACGATCCCGAAGGCCTCTCCACCTTCGTCGGCGAGATGCGCGCAGCGATCAAGCCGCCAGTCGAGTTGCATGAGATCGAGGATCACATCAACAGCACCACCTTCAATGCCACCGTGCTCGCCATCTTCGACCGCTGGGTGAAGGCCGGCATCGTCCCCGCCGGACAGGCATCGGTCGCGGCGTGAGCCCGCCCTCCGCCAGGGCCCTGGTACTGGATTTCGGCGGCGTCATCTCAAAGACGCTGTTCGAAACCCACGCATTGACCGAAGCAGCCCTCGGCCTGCCGCCAAACAGCTTGGGCTGGCGCGGCCCGTTTGCGATCGAGTCGGATCCGCTCTGGGCCTCCATGCAGTGCGGCGAGATATCCGAGCGGGACTACTGGCTTACCCGGAGCCGCGAGGTGGGACACCTGGTCGGCGAGGACTGGCGGGACATGGAAACCTTCGTCCAGCGGGCGCGCGGCGCTGATCCCGTAGCCGTGATCCGGCCGGAAGCCCATCGCGCGATCCGCATGGTCGCGGACGCCGGCTTCGAGCTCGCGATCCTGTCGAATGAGCTCGACCTGTTCTACGGCGCGCAGTTTCGCAACAGGGTGCCGCTGCTCGCGCGCTTTCAGGCGATCATCGACGCCTCCTACACGAAGATATTGAAACCCGATCCACGCGCCTATCGGATGGTGCTCGACGCGTTGTCGCTGGATGCCGCCTCATGCGTGTTCGTCGACGACCAGCAGCGCAATATCGACGGCGCCATCGCATGCGGACTCCAGACGGTGTTGTTCGACGTCCGAAATCCCCGTTCCGGCTATGCGGCGGCGTTGCAGCGCTTCGGTCTCGAGTTCAACTAGAATGACGGCAGGCAGATCATGCGCGACACCAATTTCCTGATCGAGAACAACGCCAAGTCAATCTGGCATCCGATGGCGCATCCCGCGGAGATGCGGGCCCATCCACCGCGGATCATCATGAAGGGCGAGGGCGTTCACGTCACCGACGTGAACGGCCGCACCGTGATCGACGCGGTCGGCGGCCTCTGGAACGTCAATCTCGGCTATAGCTGCGACCCGATCAAGAAGGCGATCGCCGACCAACTCGACGCGCTTCCCTATTATTCCGGCTTCCGCGGCACGTCGACCGGCCCCTCGATCGAGCTCGCGTACGAACTAACAGAATGGTTCAAGCCGGAAGGGATGGTGCGGGCGTTCTTCACCTCCGGCGGCTCCGACTCGGTCGAGTCGGCCCTCAGGCTTGCGCGTCAGTATTGGAAGATCAAGGGACAAGGCGACCGCATCAAGTTCATGGCGCTGAAGAAGGGCTATCACGGCACGCATTTCGGCGGCGCCTCGGTCAACGGCAACGCCAATTTCCGCCGCAACTATGAGCCGCTGCTGCCGGGCGTGTTTCACGTTCCGGCCCCATGGACCTATCGCAACCCCTTCAACGAGAGCGATCCGGCGCGGTTGGCAAAACTCTGCGCCGCCGCCATGGAGGACGAGATCGCCTTCCAGGGCGCGGATACGATCGCAGCCTTCATCATGGAGCCGGTGCTCGGCGCCGGCGGCGTCATCGTGCCGCCCGATGACTTCATGACGCTCGCGCGCGAGATCTGCGACCGCCACGGCATCCTGATGATCTCCGACGAGGTCGTGACCGGCTTTGGCCGCACCGGCGCCTGGTCTGGCGCCCGGCTTTCGGGCGTGAAGCCGGACATGATGACGATCGCCAAGGCGATCACATCAGGCTATTTCCCGCTCGGGGCAACCCTGATCAACGACAGGATTGCGGGGGTGTTCGAGGCAGATCAGACCAGCTTCGGATCGATCGGCCACGGCTACACCTATTCGGGGCATCCCGTGGGATGCGCCGCCGGCATCGCGGCGCTTGCCGAAACCAAACGTCTCAGGCTTGACGAGAATGCGACCGCGCGCGGCAAGGACCTCGGACAGGCGCTCGAACAGCTCAAGGCGCGCCATACGGTGATCGGTGATGTCCGCTACAAGGGACTGATGGCCGCGATCGAGCTGGTGTCCGATCGCCCAAGCAAGAAGGCCGTCGACAAGAAGACCATGGCGGCGGTGGCCGACCGGGCCTTCGATGCCGGCGTGATGCTTCGCGTCTCCGGCAACAATATCATCCTGTCGCCGCCGCTGATCCTGACGGCGGCGGACGTCGCTGGGATCGTGGAGGGTATCGACGCGGGGCTGACGGCTGCCGCCCGAGCATGATGAAATCAGGTTGATCTGGCGCAGCACGGTAGGTGCGCTCCCGCCCCGTTCTTCACGGGGAGAGGGTTGGGGTGAGGGGCTGCTTCCACAAGCACCGACTGCGCGGTGAGTCCCCCTCACCCGAAATTCGCGTGCCGCGAATTTCGACCTCTCCCCGCAGGCGGGGCGAGGTGGGCCGAGCCTGCCGACAGAGCGATTCAAACAAGAGTCATTCCGCTCAAGATGAGCTCTGACGGCCGCGACCGGTCAGAAGCCCAGCGCCAGTCCGTCCTTGCGGTGGTCCGAGGCTCCGAGCAGCACGCCGCGTTCGTGGTCGATGCGGATTGCCTGGCAGCCGCCGATCGGCTCCTCGGACCAGCGAGCGTCGTGTCCGCGCGCGAGGAGATCATCCCGGATCGCAGACCGAATGGTCGTCTCCAGCGACAAGACGCCGTCGAACGCAAACGACCGCGGTGCTTCGGCGGCCGCCTGGATGTCCCAACCGAGGTCGAGGATATTCGAGATCAGGTTGGCGTGACCGGCCGCCTGGTAATGGCCGCCCATCACGCCGAACGGCATCACGGCCCGGCCGCCCTGCATCATCATGCCGGGAATGATGGTGTGCATCGGCCGCTTGCGCGGCCCGAGCGAATTGGCGTGTCCCGGCTGGGCGCGAAAGCTCCAGCCGCGATTGTGCAGCAACACGCCGGATTCAGGAGCGTAGATCCCGCTGCCGAACGGATAGAACAGCGAGTTGATGAGCGAAATCGCATTGAGATCACGGTCGACGACGGTGACGTAGACGGTGTCGCGATGCTCGATATCGTCCCACGTCTCGCTGGCCGAAGCGCGCGTCATGTCGATCTTGCCGCGGATGGCGCCGATATACTCGTCGGACAGGAACGAGGTGCTGTCGAGCTTGCTGGTGGCGGGATCGCAGAAGAACGCATCGCGGGCTCGATAGGCGGCCTTGGTCGCCTCCGCCAGCAGATGGATCCGGTCGGCATCGGAGAGACCAGCAACATCGAAGCCGGCGAGCGTCCGCAGGATCATCAAGGCCGCCAGCCCCTGCCCGTTCGGCGGACATTCGACGATGTCGTGATCTTGATAGCGGGCCGAGATCGGCGTGACATAGGTCGACCTCTGCGCGACGAAATCCTCGAGACGATGGGCACCGCCCAGCCCGCGCAAGATGCCGACAATCTCCTCGGCGACAGCGCCTTCATAGAAAGCCTTGCGTCCGTCCCGCGCAATCCGGCGCAGCGTTTGCCCGAGCATCGGCTGAGACCTGATATCGCCAACCTCGGGCAGCCGGCCGCCCGGCAGAAACTGAGCGGCTGCGGCCGCATGCCCCTCGACACGGGAGCGGAAGCGCGCCCAGTCGGCAGCCACGCGTGGCGTAATGCAAAAACCCTGCTCGGCGGCTGCAATCGCTGGACGGAAGATCTCCTCCAGCGACTTGCTGCCATGGTCAGAAACGAGCGTGCACCAGGCGTCGATCGCGCCGGGCACCGTGACGGATTCGGGCGAGGTCGGCGGGATGTCCCGTGCTCCGGTGCCGGCATATTTGTCGGCAACGGTCGCAGCCGGCGTATAGCCCGAGCCGTTGAGCGCGACAGGTGCGCCGGCCTTGGGCGAATAGAGCGCAAAGCAGTCGCCGCCGATCCCGGTCATCTGCGGCTCGACGACGCCCTGCACCGCGACCGCGGCGATCGCGGCGTCGACGGCATTGCCGCCCGCCTTCAGGATCTCGACGGCCGCAAGGGTCGCCTGCGGATGCGACGTCGCAGCCATGGCGTTTTCGGCGACCGCGACGGACCGGGCGATCGCCATGAAATCTCGCATCAAATTTCCTCGAACCAATTTGCCGCGCCGTACCGAAGCGCGACCTCACCGCATTTGAATGTGAAGGAAGGGTTGTTGGCCGATGGGACCGCCGGATCTTGACCGAACCATCAGCAAAGCGTCGTCCGGTCACCACACCGGATCAATCAACCCAAAGGTGGAGGGTGGTTGCGCAGATCGGCGAAACCGCCATGACGCTCCGCGACTGCTGCGGCTCAATGCAGCTTCGACATCAATGCGACCACGGCCGAGCGCGTTTCCACACCGAGCTTCTCGAAGATGTGGATGAGATGCGTCTTGACGGTGGCGTGGCCGATGCCCAGGCACTCGCTGATCTCGCGATTGGTCCGTCCGCAGCAGACGAGCTCGATCACATCGAGCTCGCGTGGCGTCAGGCCATATCGCGTGGCTTCTCCGCTCGCCGACGGCGAGCGCCCGACCAGGTTGAACTCAAGATAGTCGTGAATCTTCGCGGCGATATTCATCGTCGCGTCGGGGATCTTGCAGCCCGGCCCCCACTGGACGCTCATCCCGGCAACGATCCTGCCGTTGCGACGAAAGAAGAAGTCGACCATGTCGGCGATGCCCCATTGATTGGCAAATGAACGATAGGCCGCGGTTTCCGCGGTGAGGCATCGTTCGGTTGCCACGCTCAGCCGGGCAAACGGCTTGTCCGCGGCATGTTTTGGGTGCAGCGGATCGAACTGATTCATGTGCTCGACGTAGTGACGATGAAAGTCGGCCGGGATGTTGCTCAGCATGAAGCGTGTGAGCTTGAGGTCGTCGTCGACCTCGTAGAAAGCCGTCGACGAGCCCTCGAGGATACCTTGTGCGAACTGAACTGCCTGACCTGTTGCCGGATCCGAGCGGCCTACGGGCGTAAACATGGCCTACCCTCCAAATTGCTTCCCTCACGTCGGACGTCAAATGCATCCATATCCGCCCACGCTGGAGCAGACACGCCATCCAGTCAAGCAAAATGCGGGCCAGTCATCACGCGATGTCACTGAAAAGGCTCAGCAAAAGACGCTGCTTTCGATCTCGACCGAAGGCGGCTGCCACTCCCATCCACCATTTGGTGGATTGCCTAATCGACTGGTGCGGGTCAGGCGGCGCCGCCGATCGGTGGCGTGAAGCCACCCAGTCGCTCATCCAGCAACTGCGCGAACTTCAGCGTCGTGCGATCTCCGAGGTACGGGCCGACAATCTGCACGCCAGCGGGCAGCCCGCCAACCAGACGTCGGGTTGGTATGGCGGTCGCCGGAAGATTGGCGACGGTGACGAGTCCTGGCCAGGTGAGATTGTCCATATAAGGGATCGGCGCACCGTCGACCGTGAGCTGGCGGTCGAACTGAGCTGCCATGTCAGCGCGTGCCGTGTCATGCGGGAATGCGACTGTCGGCGTAACCGGGCAAAGCAGGACATCGTAACGGGTGAAGAATTCGCGCCACGCGCGGAATAGCTTTTGGCGCTGCTCACCAAGAGCGAAGTATTGCGGCAAGGTCAGCTGCACCGCGTCCGACACGCGGCGCGCATAGCTCTCCGCGGCCGCTCCCGTCCCGGCCTCGATGATTGCCTCGCGCGCAGGCGGCGGCAGGCCCGCTCCGATGATGGCGAACAGCGTTTGCAAATAGATCGAATGGCTTTGGGCGGGATCAATGGCTGGCCGCTCCGCGGAATCGACGTGAGCACCGAGCCGGCGCAGGTCGCCTGCCAGCGCCTCGATCGCCGCTGCATAAGACCCATCGAGCGGATAGGCCGTGGCGTCGTTCCACACCGCGACGCGAAACGCCTTCAGATCGTGGTGACGCGACGGCGGCAGTTGGATTCCCGCACCGCCCGGACCGAAGGCCGGCGGGCCGAGCAGGACGTCGAACAGAAGTTCCAGATCCGCGGCGCTCCGCGCCAATGGTCCTGCGACCGCGAGTTCGGGCTCGGAGACATGGCCCGGCGGCGGCGGAATATGGCCCTCGACCGAGACGAGGCCGTAGCTCGGCTTGTGTCCATACACGCCGCAGAAATGCGCCGGCACGCGGATCGAGCCGCCGATATCGCTGCCGAGTTCGAGTGGCGTCAATCCTGCGGCTAACGCAGCAGCAGATCCGCCCGATGATCCCCCCACCGTCCGCTCGACATTCCAGGGATTGCGCGTCAGGCCGAACAGCGCGTTGAAGGATTGATGATCTGCCGCCCCCGCCGGCAGGTTGGTCTTGCCGAAGATCACCGCGCCGGCCCGACGAATTCGCTCGACCGCCACCGCATCCTGCGCGGGGCGATAATGGCGCAGCTCCTCGATCCCGCACGTTGCGGCCATGCCGGCGACGGCAAACGAGTCCTTGATCGTCATCGGCACACCGTGCAGCGGACCGACGCCAATGCCTTTGGCAATCGCTTCGTCAGCGGCACGGGCCTGCGAGCGGGCGCCCTCCTCGTCCAGCGCAACCACCGCATTATAAACCGGATTGAGCGCCTTCACGCGGTCAAGATGCAGTTCGAGCAGCTCTTGCGCGCTCACCTTGCGCGATGCCAGAGCATCCTTCATCTCGCTGGCGGTCAGGTCATTCATCTCGGTCCCAGGCATGGGCTGCTCCTCAGTCTGAAGTGCCGCTGCGCGTCAAGTCGCTCTTCGGCGCAAGCCGCCGGATACTCAACAAATCGATCCCGAAACGGTCGCGCAGCATCGGCCAGAGTCCGCGCGGCGACCACAGCATGACGATCACGGCAACGACGCCCAGCATGACGAGGTACCAGCCGGCCGAAATCCCCAATTGATCGGTGACGATCTCACGCAATCCGAAGAAGATGATCATGCCGACGATCGGCCCCTCCAGGGTGCCGATCCCGCCGATCAGGACGATGAACATCATATACACGACCCAATTGACGTCGAAGGCAGCCGCCGGCCCGACATAGAGATTGCCGAGGAAACTCACCGCCCCGGCCAGGCCGCAACCGGCCGCGGACAGGACGAATACGATGAAGCGGTTGCGCTGCACGTTCACGCCGACGCTCGTCGCGGCAATGTCGTTGTCCCGCACGCTCATCAGGCCGAGGCCGAAGCTCGATTTCATCAGCAGGTAGAGCGCACCGAGCAGGCCGAGCGCCAGGCTGCCTGCGATCCAGAACAGGATCGGCTCGAACCAGTCGAAGTCGAGCAGCCGGCTCGTCGACAGCGTCACGCCAGCGGTTCCGCCCATCAGCGAGGACTTGGTCGTGAATGCCGCGACGATCTCGGCGAACACCCACATCGCGATCGAGAAATAGGCCTCCCGCAGCCTGAACAACGGCAGCGCGATGATCGCGGCCACGATTGCGCAGATCACGGGCGCCACCGGCAAGGTCCAGTACGGCGAGATATCCAGCCATCCGGAGGAAAGGAAGAGGCCATAGGCACCGAGCGCGACGAACACCTGATGGCCGAGCGACACCAGGCCGCCATAGCCCGCGAGCAGATTCCACATCTGCGCCATGCTCAGGATCAACAGGCATTCGGTGGCGAAGCGCAACGCGCCCTCGCCGACCACGGCGGGCGCCACGGCGATCAGTCCGACGCATGTCGCCCATACCAGGATCAGGGTTCTCGACATGCGCGTCAGGTCCGGTTGGAGACGATGCCGGCGGGCCGGATCAGCAGCATGATGAAGAACAGCAGATGAGCGTAGAGCAGCCCGGCATTGGGATCGAATTTCAATCCCGCCAATTGCGCCATGCCGAGCGCGATCCCGCCGACCAGCGCGCCCCAGAACGAGCCGATGCCCCCCAGCACCACCACCTCGAACGCGATCAAAAGCCGTTCCCCGCCGGAGAACGGCGTGAAGCTCGATCGCACGGCGAGCAGCACGCCGCCGACGGCGCCAAGCGCCAGCGACAGCCCCATGACGTAGTTGTAGACGCGGTCCGGCTTGACGCCGAACAGGCGTATGATATCGCGCCGATCGGCGGTGGCGCGGACGATGCGGCCGAACGTCGTCCGCTTCAGGATCCACTGCAGCGACAGAAACAGCACGACGGCGAGAAGCAGCGTCGAGAGCGGCATGATCCCGATGTTGAGTCCGAACACCTCGAGGCTTGCCCGCGACAGCTCACCGAGTTGCACGCTCCTCACGTCGGCGCCGAACAGCTCCACCATCAGGTTGCGCAGGATGATCGAGATCCCGAAGGTGAGCAGCAGCGGCGCCAGCGGGTCCGGCTGGCGCGCGACGCGGTTGACGATCAGCATCTGGTACAGCCAGCCGACCACGAAGGACGTGACGACGACGGGAATGAGCAGAAGCAGGGGATGCACCGACGGGAACATGCCGACGAGAAAGACGGCAAGGAAAGCGCTCAGCACCATGAACTCGCCATGGGCAATGTTGACGACCCGCATGACGCCGAAGACCAGCGCAAGGCCGATCCCGAGCAGGCTATAGAGGCCACCCAGAAGGGCGCCGTTGATCAGCGTTTCGACCCATGCCATGTGCGTTTACGTCCCCCTGCGGCCTACATGCCGAAATAGGCTTGCGTGAGCTGCGCAAGACTGACGTCCTTGGCCGCCGCGCTCAGTGAAACCCGCCCCTTCAAGAGGCAATAGACGCGATCGGCCGCCGCATAGGCCCGCTTCACGTCCTGCTCGACGAGCACGAGAGCCGTTCCCTCTGCACGGATATCGGCGAAGGAACGGTAGATCTGGTCAACGACCACCGGCGCCAACCCGAGCGAGATCTCGTCGCATAGCAGCAATCGCGGATTGGCCATCAACGCGCGGCCGATCGCGACCATCTGCTGCTGCCCGCCCGACAACTGCGCCGGACGTGCAGCGCGCCGTTCTTCGAGCATTGGAAAGAGATCGAACACCCGGCGCAGCGTCCACGAACCGGCGCGGCGCGTGAGCGTTCCCATCAGCAGGTTTTCTTCGACGGTCAGCGTGTCGAACAGCATGCGCCCTTCCGGCACCATGCCGAGGCCAAGCCCCGCGATGTTTTCGGCCTCGACATTCGAGATATCGCGGTCGGCAAAGCGGATCGTCCCGGACTTGGTCTCGATCAGACCTACGAGCGAACGCAGAAAGGTCGATTTACCCGCGCCGTTGGCGCCGAGCAACGCGACGCTCTCCTTCTCCGCGACACTGAAATCCAGGCCCTGGATCGCCTGGAGGTCGCCGTAGAACGCGTTCAGGCCGCTCACCTCAAGCAGCGTCATCGGCCGTCAACCCCATGTAGATCTCGCGAACGATCCGGCTTCCCATCACCTCGTGCGGCGGACCCTCCAGCACCTTGCGTCCGAAATTAAGCACGAGGATGCGATCGGCCACCGCGCGCAGCGCGTGCGGGATATGCTCGATCCAGATCATCGCATGATCGGCCTTGACCGACGCAATGACTTCGACGAGCCGCGCCACCTCCGGCTCGGTGAGCCCGGCCGCGATCTCGTCGAGCAGGATCAGATGCGGCCGTGATGCCAGCGCCTTGGCGAACTCCAGCCGCTTGCGATCGATCAGGGGCAGCGCTCCCGCAAGCTGGTCGGCCTTGGCGGCAAGCCCGGTCCGGCACAGCACGTCCATGGCCCAGGTCGAGGCGTCGCGGTCGCGCAACCCTGCGCCAAAGCTTGCGGCCACCAGCACGTTTTCGAACACCGACAGATGCGGAAAAGGCTGCGGGATCTGGAACGCGCGTCCGACGCCGAGGTGCACGCGCTGATGCGGGGCGAGATGCGTGATGTCGCGGCCGTCGAGCACGATCGAGCCGGACTCTGGGCGAATCAGACCGACGATGAGATTGAGCAGCGAACTCTTTCCCGCGCCGTTCGGGCCGATGATGCCGAGGCATTCACCGGACCCGATTTCAAAGGCGACGTCATCGGCGACCTTGATGGCGCCGAAGCTCTTGCACAGCCCGGTGACCCGAAGGCTGGTCATGAAACGAAATTCCGCCCTTCGCGATTGCGTCGCATCACGCCAGCTTCGAGAGCAGCGCGAGATCGGCCTGCTTGGGAATGAACGGAGCCGTGCCGTTGTGAACGATCAGCAGCTCGTATTTCGACTTGCCGCTCTTGGCCCTGCGCCACTGCCCGCCCGACAGCGAAGTGACGGCGACGTTCTTGATCGGTGAGCCCTTGAACTTGACGGGACCGACGATGGTCTGGATGTCGAGGCCGGCGATGGCGTCGCGCAGCGAGTTCTTGTCCTTGGGATCGCTGTTGCGCAGTGCTGCTATTCCCGCCTCCCACAGCGCATGGGCGTAACCGATCGGCTGGGTCCATTGCTTGCCGGTGGTCTTCTCCCATTCGGCCGCGAGTTCGGCTGCGGTCTGCCCGGTAAGCGAGGATTTGAACGGATAGGCCGGCGTCCACCACACTTCGGTCGACATGCCGTCGCCGCGGTCGCCAAGCGCGTTGAGCGCGCTCGGGAACAGGAAGGCGGCAGCGACCGTGCAGATCTGCGGCTTGAAGCCGGCCTGCGCGGCTTGGTTCCACAACGTGACCCAGTGATTGCCGTAAGTGAAGCCGGAGACGATATCCACAGCAGCATTCTTGAAGGTGGAGACCTGGTTGGAAAAATCGTCGGTGGCGATCTGGAACAGGCCCGCCGACAACTCCTGGAAGCCGGCCTGCTTGATGCCGCCGGGCAGGCCCCGCATGGGATCGGAGAACGCCGTGCCGGGCGGGTTGTCGATATAGAGCGTGCCGACCTTCTTGTTGGTCTCGACCGACTGCCACATGCCGACGAAGTTCTTCACCACATCATCCGCCCCCCAGAAGAAATGGAAGGTGTACGGAAAGCCCTTGTCCGGCGTCGACTTGCGCGGGAACATCCAGCCCTGCCACGGCACCATGGTCGAGAGCGTCGGCACGCCGCGCGCGTCGGCGAGTTCGCCAACCGGAATGGCCGCATCGCCATCCTCCACCAGAATCAGGTCACATTTTTCGCGGAGCACCAGTTCGCTCGCCACCACCGACGAGCGGTTCGGATCGGATTGGTTGTCCTTGATGACGAACTCGACCGCATAGTTCTTGCCGCCGATCTGCAACCCATCCTTCAGATAGGTCTTGATCCGTTCGTGGACCCAGGAGTCCGGTTCGGCGAACGCTGCCCGCACGCCGGAGAGGCAGCCGACCCAACCGATCTTGAGCGTATTTGAGGCAGCGCCGGCGATGTTCACCAGCGGGATGTTGGCGGCCGAGGTTACTCCCGCCGCACCTGCCGCTTTCAACAGGGTTCGGCGGTTGATGCGCGAGGCTGACGTGGTCGAGGGCTTGTGCTTGTCGGTCATGGTGTCCCCTTCGAGCTATTCGATGCAGTTCCAGGATGTCAGGCCGCCGGCCGCGCAATCGCCTCGCGGCTGATCGCCGCAAACCGGACCAGGGTCCGCTCGATCACCTCGCGCGGGATGTTGCGGACGATAAAGACGAGCCGCGTGGCGCGATCGGCGGACGGCCAACCCTTCAATTCGATCGGCGGGTGGAAGACATGCTGCACGCCATGCACCACGACCGGATTTTCCGGGCGCTCGGCGATGTGGACCAGTCCCTTGAAGCGCAGGAGGTCGTCACCCCTGAGGCTTGCGACATAGTCCAGCCACCGCGCGAACGCAGTCCAATGGATCGGTTCGTTGACCGTGAGGCTGAAGCTCGAAATGCCGGGATCATGGGCGTGAGACCTGTGGGCGTGGTCGCAATCCGCACCGCAATGCTCGTGATGAGCATGGCCATGCCCGGCGTCAGCCGCCGCATCGAACCACGCGGCCACGTCGCGCGAACGCGCGGCAGGATCGAACATCCCGGCATCGAGAACATCCGCGGCCTCCGTCGATCCGTTTTCGGTCGGTCGCACTGTGGCGGTCGGATTGATGGAGGCGATCATCCGCCGCAGGGAGGATATGCCCGACGTAACGGCCAGATCACATTTCGTCAGCAGGATCCGATCGGCCACCGCGATCTGCCTCACGGCCTCGGCATGACGTTCCAGCGTTCGAGCACCGTTGACGGCATCCACGGTCACCGCGACGCCGTCGACCCGGTAATGACCTGCAAGGTCCGGCGACGTCATCAAGGTGTGCAGGATCGGAACGGGATCCGCGAGGCCGGTCGTTTCCACCAGCACACGGCTGAAGGCGGGCAGCGAACCGGCCTGCCGGCGCCTTTCGAGATCGCGAAGCGTCTCGATCAAATCGTCCCGCACCGAGCAGCAGATGCAGCCATTGTCGAGCAGTGCGAAGCGTTCCTCGCTGGTCTCGATCAGGAGATGATCGAGCCCGACCTCGCCGAACTCATTGACGATCGCCACCACGCCCTGAAGCTCCGGCTGGCGCAGCAGATGGTTCAGCACCGTAGTCTTGCCACTGCCGAGGAAGCCGGTGAGCACCGTCACCGGAACCGGCGCACGCGCCACGACGCCCGTCATGGCCGCGCCTCCCGCTCGTAGACCTTGCGGCCTTCGAAGAAGGTCATGTCGACCCGCGTCTCGGCGATCCGGTCCGGCGTGACGTCGAAGAGCGCCTGGTCGAGCACGATCATGTCGGCGGACTTGCCGACTTCGATCGAGCCGATGGTTCTGGCGAGGCCGAGCGCACGGGCGCCTTCGATGGTGTAGATCTCGAGCACGGTCGCGAGGTCCAGCGCCTGCTCCGCCCACAGCGACACGCCGGGAAAGTCGCCTGACGGATTTTGCCGCGTCACCATTCCCTCAATACCCTGCCAGGGATCGGGATTGGGAATCACCGGCCAGTCGGAGCCGCCCGCCATCAGCGCGCCGGCCGCCTTGAGATCCTTGTTGGGCCAGAACCGCAACGCCCGCTCCTCGCCCATCGCCGCCTTGTGCGCCTCGAGGAAGACGGTGGGGTACCAGATGATCGGCGAGAGATCGGCCGCGACGCCAAGCTCGGCGAAGCGCGGGATGTCGGCCGGCGCGATATAGCTCGCATGCGCGATATGGTGGACGAGCGCCGTCGGTCCGTTGAACGAGCGCACGACGTCGATCGCATCGAGCGCCTGGCTCACCGAAGCATCGCCAGCACAGTGAATCTTCGCCGCCAGCCCGAGCTTTTCGCATTTGCCGAGCCAGCGGATCAGGCCGGGAACGTCGAGCATGGTCGTGCCGCGGAAGCAGCATCCGCGAACCGGATCGGCGACATAGGGCTCGTGGAACGCGGCCGTCTTGGCGCCAGGAACGCCGTCGAGGAAGATCTTCGCGAAATCCGGCTTGACGTGGGCGCTGCGATAATCCTCGCGCGCCGCGAACAGCTCGTCGCCGGCCATGCCGAACATGAAGGCAGGCGGGGCGATCGGCATGGCACAAGCCGACCACGCCGTCAGTTCTCCCCGGTCATCCAGGCCCTTCAACGCAGCCAGGATCGGCTGCATGCTCGCAGCATCGAGGAAGGCGGTGACCCCAAACGAATTCAGCACGGCAATCGAGCGCGCCACGGCTGCACGGTCCATGGCCGGCGTGAAGTGTCCGGCACCGGCAAGCGCCCCCTCGACGATGCCGGAAGCGGCCTCGATCATTAGCCCGGTGAGCGCGCCGCCGGTCAGGTCGCGGCCGATCTCGCCATTGACCGGGTTGGCCGCATCCGGCTTGACCCCGGCGATACGCAAGGCTTCCGCGCTGGCCCAACGGTTGTGATAGCTGTCGTCACGCAGCAGGACGGGATGACCCAGGCTCGCCGCATTGAGCATGGCCGAGGCTTCGTCGGTGTTGAGCCGCGGCAACAGGTCGTTGCCGAACTGACCGCCAACGATCCACGCCCCGGGCGGCGCCTCGGACGCGGCCTTGCGAACAGCCTCGGCGATCTGCGGAATCGCGAAATTCGACGGAAAACGCAGTTCGAAGAGGTCGGCCTTCCCGCCCATCATGATGTGGTTGTGGATGTCGATGATTCCGGGCATCGCCATCCGCCCGGCGAGATCGACGACCGCCGTGTCGGGCCCGATCAGCGAGCTGAGATCAGCCTCGTCACCCAGCGCGATGAATCGTCCGCCTTTCACAGCGGCGCAGCGGACCCAGGGCTGCCTGCGATCGACAGTGTAGATACGACCGTTCCGAAACAGTGTATCCGCGAAGGTCCTGCCGAACGTCATCGATCTCCCCTGATCTTGCCCGCAGAAACCGTGAGCCGGGCGCCCTTCACTCGCAATCAGCCGTTTGGTGGATGATGGCAGAGCCATGCGCCGGAAGGCTCTGCGACCGCAAAGGGCAGGGCGAGCCCGCAAGGGCCCGCCAAGTCACTCGAGTCGCAAGGCGACTGGGTGGGAGAACATCACGACCCCCGTGGACATTTGTGAATGAAGGACCGTTTCGGAGGCGCAGCCGGCTCATCTGGCGCCCACAAGCGGGAGCTCAGATTCGCGAACACCGAATAGCCTTTGGTGATCGACGCGGAATCCAAGCCTGGAGGCGCCGCCGTTCCGCCAGGAAGCGGACGCGGAGCCCTCATGCTTCACCCCGACGGTCAATGCCGTAGAACCACTGTCATATCCGACGAGGCCGCGGGCGGCCCAGAGCACGTACCGGTGAGTCTTGATCGCGCCTGCAACGCGCTTGCGGAATCGTCGGATGGGTTGCGTATCACGCCCGACCTTCTGGAAGGCCGTCACGCCGAACCTCAACCCGGCGCGGCGGCTACTGATTGCGTGCACCATGAAATTGCGGTGATCCGCATACTGCTCGAATTCGTTGAGCCTGGGTTGTAGATCGGTTCTATAGCTAGCAATGGGGCCCGGCAGCGCAACTGCCGCACAACCATTTGGCCGCCTCGTCGACCCCGACGAAGTTGCGCGCGCCGTTGCCTTTGTGGCGACGGACGAGTCCGGCCTGATGACCGGATCCATGCTGAACTACGGACCAGTCGATCTGGGGCACCTACGATTCCTCGCCGCAGCCCGAGCGCCCGCTGTCGTAATCGGCGGACGGCTGGTCGACATCGCGTCGTCCAAGTTTGCGATGCCAACACGGTCTTCGCCTTTTCTCCTGCGGGCCACAAAGTCGATTCCAGATCATTCCGGAAGCCCTGCCTTTCGCAGGCCCTCTGCGTACCTATCGAAATCTTGCGGGCGGCGGAACGGAAGGCGCTCCTTAAGGGTGGAAATGCGCGATGCCGGATCGATCCGGAGCAAACGCTCAATTGCCTTCCGCGCTTCGTCCAGCCGACCTGCAAGTGCACTACTTGCCGCGAGCAAGCGTATGGAAGTCAAATGACTCGGCTGCGCTCGCACGGCCTTTTGCGCCCATGACAAGGCCTCCTCATAACGACCGGAGAGCAGATGAGCCATGGCGATCCCGGCCTGCATCCGGCTGGTCTCTGGATCAACGGGGCTCAAACGCATCGCTTTCGCCAGATGCTCGATCGCCATGTCCGGTTCGCCGCGATAGACGCTCACCAAGCCGCTGGCGTACCACGCGAGCGCAAGGTTGGGATTAAGCACGAGCGCCCGACCGATCCACGCGGCACCATCATCGAGATCTTCAACGACAAAGGCGAACGCATGCCCTCCGCGAGCGAGCGCAACCGCATCATCTTTACCCAATTCTACTGCCCGTCGAGCCAGTCGCGCTGTTTCAGTTCTTTCCTTTGCCGGGTCGATCATCAGGCCATTTGCCTTGCGCCAGATGTAGCAATACGCAGCCATGCCGTAGGCCGACGCGAACTCGGAATCGAGTTCGATTGCCCGATAGAAATGGCGCATTGCTTCGCTGCTGGCCTCGTTTGTTACCTGGTGAACTCCCGCCATTCCACGCAGAAACAGGTCGTAGGCATCAAGGATCTCGGTTGGCTTGCGCTTCGCGCGCTCGATCTCCGCCTGTTCCAGCCTCGGCGCGATCGCGCCCACGACGCTCGCGGTCACTCTATCCTGAAGATCAAAGATGTCATCCAGCGTGCCGTCGAAGCGGTCTGCCCAGAGATGTACTCCGCTCGATGCGTCGACGAGCTTTCCGGCGATGCGCACCTGGTTCGCCGATTTGCGCACGCTGCCTTCGAGCACGTAGCGCACCCCCAATTCGCGGCCAATCTGCCTCACGTCCACGGCGCGTCCCTTGTAGGTGAAGCTCGAATTGCGTGCGATGACGAATAGCCAGCGCACGCGCGATAGGCCCGTGATGATCTCTTCCACGATACCATCAGCGAAGTATTCCTGCTCTGCGTCACCGCCAATGTTCTGGAATGGCAAGACGGCAATCGATGGCTTGTCGGGAAGTGCAGGCGTCAGCGCAGCCATCGGTTCGGCGCTTGCAACTGACGGACCAATTCTTGCGGGACCGCCATCACCTGAGGCGGTAACCGTGCCGACGAAGCGGAACCCCTTGCGCGCAACTGTGCGAATCAGGCGTTGCTGCTCGCCGTCATCACCAATCGCATGACGAACCGCAGTAACTCTGCTGCTGAGCGCCGAATCTGAAACGATGCGTCCGTTCCATACGGCCTCAACCAAGTCGTTCTTGCTCACCACGTGGTCGCGGTTTTGCACCAGATAGACCAACAGATCGAAGACTTGCGGCTCAATCTCAACGCGTTTCGACCCGCGGCTTAGCTCCCGCCGGTCAATGTCGAGTGTGTAATCTTCAAAGAACCGCAGCACGTCGGCCTCTAGGCGGCCAGATATGGTCCCTGCGGATTATCAGGGGTTTCCAAGCGATAAATCAAGGCTTCCGTAAGGACTTCCGACGTCAAGACAGCCAATATCGCAGCGAATGAGTTGCCCCCCAACAACCGCGCGAGGGCTTGCGACATGGCGTCCGTGGAAAAGACCATAGAGATTCTGGCCGCTCTCGTCGGCTTCGATACGACCAGCCGCAATTCCAATCTTCCGCTGGTCGCGTGGATCGAGAAATACCTGGACGGACTCGGCGTGCGCTGCCTTCGCATTCCCGATGCGACCGGCAGCAAGGCCAATCTATGGGCCACGATCGGCCCTGCCTACGCGGCAGGCTACATCTTGTCCGGCCACACGGACGTCGTGCCGACCGATGGGCAGGCGTGGTCGACCGATCCATTCCGTCTCTGCGAGCGGGATGGGCGCCTGTACGGCCGCGGCGCCTGCGACATGAAGGGATTCGACGCCTGCTGCCTCGCTGCCGTGCCTGATATGCTAGGCTGCTCGCTGGCGCGGCCGATTCATCTCGCGTTTTCCTATGACGAGGAGGTCGGCTGCGTCGGCGTCCGCGACCTGATCGCGTCGATCGAGCGGGCGAATGTGCGGCCTTCGGCCTGCGTGGTCGGTGAGCCGACCGGAATGAAAGTGGTGATCGGCCACAAGGGCAAACGCTCGTTCCGGGTCGCTGTCCGCGGGCGCACCTGCCATTCTTCTCGGGCTCCGTGCGGCGTGAACGCCGTCGAATATGCGGCGCGTCTCATCACCAAGATCCGTGCCATCAACGACCGGCTCGCGCGTGAGGGGGCCCGGGATCCGCTTTACGACGTACCACATACGACCGCCCATACCGGCGTGATTTGCGGCGGCACGGCGCTCAATATCGTGCCCGACATGTGCACTTTCGAGTTCGAGTTTCGCGCCATCGCCGCCGACAACATCGATGATCTGGCGGATGAGGTGATGACTTACGCGCGCGCGAGTCTCGAACCGGAGATGATGGCGGTGGCGCCGGAAGCCGGGATCACTTTCGAGCTTCGCTCGGGTTCTCCCGGGCTTGAATCGCCGAACCTCGAAGTCGTCGAGCTGGTGAAAAGACTGGCCGATCAGGCCGGGCACGAGAAAGTCGCGTTCGGCACCGAAGCGGGCCTGTTCGCGGCCGCCGGAATTCCCTCCGTCGTGATCGGGCCCGGAAGCATCGATCAGGCTCACAAGGCCGATGAGTTCATCGCCATCGGCGAACTCGAGAAATGCGGCGTGTTCCTCGATCGCCTGGTCGAACACTGCCAGGCCTGAGCGGCCAGGCACATTGCGGACCGCCGGCAGCGGCCTTTGCGCCCATGACGGCAAGCGCGCTGGAGTTCGATGATTTGGCCGCGGTGCAGAGGAGGCGGCGGTCGTCAGTTCAAGTGGTCAAGCAGGTGGAAAGTGACATCCCAGGAGGTTGCAATGTTTCGACAAGGCGATGTTCTGATCATTCCGATCGCAATTCTTCCGTCCAATCTGCACGAGATTCCGCGCGAGAACGGCCGCGCGGTGCTCGCCCATGGCGAGGTCACTGGCCATGCCCATGCGATCAAGGACCAGCGAGCGGCGCTGTTCCGCGATCGGAGGCTTGCGGCAATCTTCATGCATGTGTCCGGCGATGGTGCTGTCGCACTTGAACACGATGAGCACGATACGGTGGAGGTACCGCCGGGCAACTATCGAATCGTCCGGCAGCGCGAATACAGCCCTGGCATCAAAGCCGGTCCGGCGCCTGGTGTCGGTATGGCGGCAGCCCACGAAGCTTCGAACTGGCGGAGAACGGGTAGCCCGTTCGTGGATGACCGGGAAGAGATCCGGCGCGTGGAGGACTGACACCCGTGGCCCTGCAATCCCTTCGCCGCTTCGCGGGCGCGTCGATCTCCGCTGACGATCTTTACGTCCGCTACAGGATTGCCTGCGATCTCAAGCAACCTGTAGAGCGCGGCAGGATTGCAGGCGCCATCCACCGCTGGTGTAGTACCAATGGCCTTGGTTCTTTTGCGATCCAATTCGTTACGACGGCCGAACAAAAAAACGCGGCCGCCAGGCACGCCGGGGCCTCCAGGATCCCCTGGGACGCCAGGATCTTCGCCTGGGATGTCTGGGCCGCCAGGGACCCCAGGGCCGCCTGGGCCGTCAGGCACGCCTGGGATGCTAGCGCCGCCAGGGTCGCCTGGGATGCCAGCGCCGCCAGGGACGCCTGGGATGCCAGCGCCGCCAGGGTCGCCAGGGTCCGGGTCAGCACCGCCTGGGCGGACGCGTTGGCCGTGACCGCTTTGGTCGCCGCCTTACTCGGTTTTGTCGCCGGGGCCGCTCTGGACTCCCGGGCCTTGAGCGGCTCGGCCTTGGCAGCCTGGACCTTGGCCGCCTTGGCGCTCTGGGTGCATTCGGCCTGGTCCGAGGACACGGGGGAGGCCTCGGCCGTCCGGGACTCCTGGGACGCCATTGCCGTCAATATGGCACCTGCCCCCTCTATTGGCGGGGCCTTCGCCCCCGGCAACTGGGCCGCTTGGGATCTGTCTTACGTCAGTTGCGCCGCGATCCGCGCAGCGTCGGAAGGCGAAGAGGCGGCGCTGCAAAAGTGGCTGCCCCTGCTTGAGGCATTCGAGGCCGGCGCGTTCTGTCTCTGGATTGGCGCCGAGACGATTTACGTCGCGATCATTCCATTCGTGATCGCGGTTGATCATGGGGGCCGGCTGCATTGCGCCGATGGTCCGGCATTCGCTTGGCTCGACGACATTCGCGAATTCTACTGGCATGGCGTCAACTTGCCAGATTTCAAGCGCCAGGATCATGATGAGAGATTCGGCACGCTCTGGCGGCGCGGCCGTGAAGGGCAACGAGCCAATCGTCCTCCTCGAGGTCGTCAACTCGACGCGCGAGCCGGATGGATCATTCAAACATTACTGGCTGCGCGTGCCGCCGTACATGAGCACCGCGCACCAAGCATCAGCCTGGACCTTCGACATTGCGCCCGCGAAGTACGCGCCGCTGATCGAGACGTGACGCGCGGGACGCTTTCATATGGCCGAGGTGATTGTTCGCTGCGCGATCGTCATCGTTGCGCTCGAATTATTGGCTGGCAAAGCTATCGGCAATTGCAAATTCTTGGCTGCCAAAGATTGCGGCAATTGCAATTGCGCTCGAAGCTGGATCAGCTGTGTTATTGGGCGTCGTGGCAATTGTGAATGCACCAGAGTCCAAGTCCAAGCTTATGCTGGAGCTGGTCAGGCCTGGGGTGATCCGACTCGGCATGGCCGTCGTGATTGTGCTTTTGGTCTTCGGCTGACCGACAAAATAACCGGCGAGGCTGCGATCGCCACACTTAGCGAGCAGCCCGGGTGAGCGCAGCGACACCCGGGGCCGTCGGTTCAGCGTCAAGTCGCCGGGTATCGCTGTGCTCACCCGGGCTACGCTCGCTAGAAAGCGGGCCCCTCGCCATTCCTGCCGTAGGTGATGCGCGGCGTCTGCAGCGTGCCATCGGCCTGCTTCTTGGCAGCACTGACGAATATCCTGGTGCCGGGTTGAATCTCCTCGCGCTTGCCCATCTCGTAGGTCACCACGACGGTCTGCGGCGTGACCACCAGCTTCTTCTCGCCGTCCTTGTATTTGACCGACAGCACCGGTCCATCCACGCCCGTGACCGCATGTTCGACATTGCCGTTGGTCATCTTGCTCTTGGGGAGAAGGTCCCAATCGTAGTGGCCCTCGCCGGTCCCGCGCATCGCTTCCGGGAAGATGTGGACCTCGATCGCTTTTTGAGTCCCGTCCTCCTGCATCATGCCGGCGGAGCCCACGAACATGCCCGGCTTGATGTCGCTCATCTTGCCCGGGACGATCGCGACAAACAGCGGATTGTCGGTCACGCTCAGTTTGACCTCCGATCCCTCGCGCGTCTTGACCACGAAGACCGGACCTTCGACGCGCTCGACCACCCCGCGGACGCGCGCCGTGTCCTGGGCTGCCACCGGAAGCATGGGGGACAGCAGGATGAAGCCTGGCAAGAAGAGGGCTGGAACGGCGACCGCACGCAGGAATTTTCCGACCATGACAACCTCCCGATTTTTTTGCGAGATTGTCTCTGCAACCCCGATGGTACGTTGTTATTCCGGGGCTTCTCCGGTGTTCGGATGAGGGGATTGGGTGTGCACGCAAGTAGCCCGGTTAGCGCAGCGACACCCGGGCCGTCGTTCAGCGTCAAGTCCCGGATATCGCTGTGCTCACCGGGGCTACGCTCGCTGGTGGCCGCCTTCGATTTCCGTCGGCAGATCGCGTTACAGCATGCGCCGAGATCCGGCAGCGGTTCCCTGGCCTTTGCACTCCGACAAACAGCAGCCATGATGCACCACGACACCGGAGTCTTTCGATGGCGCAACCCGACCGCGGCGCCAGCATGACGATGATCGGGCACACCGACGGCACCCTGGCCGCAAGCGAAGCCGCCAGGCCGCAGACGGAATATCGCCGATTTGCATTCGCCTTGCTGGCATTTCTTTTGACGCCGCCGGCGGCGTTTTCCGGCCTCGTCCTGATCGTCGATCCCTATTACGTATTCGGATCGCCGAGTTGGCCCGGCATCAATGCGGTGCGTCCGCATTATGAACTGCAGGTCGTGATGGCCAAACCCTACCAGGTCGCCCGCCTGCGGCCGGCGGCGGTATCGCTGGGGAGTTCGCGCGTCGAGGTCGGCCTGGATCCGAGACACCCAGGCTGGGTGAAAGGCCCAGTCTTCAACTTCGCCCTTCCTTCTTCCAATTCCTATGCTGTCATGCTCGCCTTCCTGCACGCGCAGAAGCACGGCGCGCCGTTGCGCCAGGCCGTCGTCGGCCTCGACTTTTTCGCCTTCAATATCAACTTTCCGCAAGCTTCCACGTTTTGGGAGCAACGCTTCGATGAAGCCGGGTCAAGGGAATTCGCGCAATATCTCGACGAGGAACTGGCGGGGCGCGTCAAACGCCAGGCCGCGCCGGCCGACGCGAAAGACTGGGATGAAACGCTTTATCTCGCCGTCAACCAGGATGTGAAGGCTGCGGTGCTCCGCAACGATTTCAAGTCCGGCCGCGAACACTTCGAACTCGCCGGACGGGCTGAACACCGAAAGGGGGCGACGGTTCCGGCGAACTGGGACGAGGAGAGCTATCTCCAGCTTCATCCCGATGTCGCCGCGGCGATTTCCGCCGGCCAATTCGTCAGCGGATATCATCACTGGCTCGCCGCCGGAAAGGCCGAGGGGCGGCTCGATGGAACCAGACCCGCCGACTGGGACGAAGCGCAATATCTCGCAATCAATCCATTCGTCCGCGCTCGCATCGCGCTCGGCCAGTATCGAAACGGATACCTCTATCATGAAGCCATCGGCCGGAAGCAGCACGTCGGTGGCGCCCCTCCGCTCGACACGATCGATCGTCTGCTGTTGCCATATCCGGTCTTGCGCCGGGCGCTCCACCGCTGCGAAGAGTTTCTTCGCCTGGTCTTTTCCGCGACCACCCTGCGAGACGCCATCTCGACAATCCGAAGACAGGGCGAACCGGCCGTGTTCGATTCCGCGGGGATGCGGATTTGGCGCGGTCAGGATGCCGTGTTGAGCGGCCTGGGCGGCACCGGCAAGCTGATGCGTACCCGGCTCATCAATGGCCCGCGCAATCCGACGCTGATTCCGCCGAACCTGCAGTACTGCTTCACCAACGCCGAAACCGGCATGACGACATTCGATCCGTTCCGCTTCATGATCAGACGGGCCTATGCGGAGGGTACCGACCTCCGGCTGTTCATTACCCCGCTGCACGCCGCCGTTCACCTCGCCCTCAATGCCCTGGGCCTCGAAGGGCGCTATGCGTTCTGGCTCAAGGAGCTGGTTCGCATCAATGAAGCGGAAGCGACCAAGGCTGGGCGGCCGCCGTTTCCGCTGTGGGATTTCAGCACGGCCAATTCGGTCACCACAGAACCCATCCCGAAAGCGGACGACCGCACGCCGATGCACTGGTATTGGGAAGTGTCGCACTATCGAAGGGAGACCGGCGACCTGATTCTCGACCGGGTGCTTGGCGATGGCGCCTCCGCCCCGGCGCGAACCCTGCCCACGGATTTCGGCGTGCGCCTGATCGCCGCCAACATCGACGCGCACCTGGCGCAAGCCAAGGCCGGATTGGAGAACTGGACGATGCACTCCGATCTTGCCATGCAAGTCGCCCGCGAGGCCGCCAAGCCTAGCCGATTCAGCCGGCAGCCCGAAGCGACGTGCTGGTAGCCGCCGCTGTGCCGCGGTGAAAGCCGACATCGGCGGCCGGCCGCAGATCCGGCGGCGTGGTTCAGACTGACGATCGTCAGCCCTGGCCTGGACAAGATGACCCGATCCACGGATTGATGAAGCTCCGACGCCTTCCCGGCATCCAGCCTGGTGTCACCGGGCCTGCGCGAATGCACGCCGGTCTGGATCGGCAGGATCCCTGATGGCAAGCAGGCCGCGCATCGCCTCACGGCTTGATTTCACGACGGGCAGCATCTGCGCGAAGAGGGTTTGCAACCGGGAATCAGCCACGCGCTTTTCGTATTCCTTCGCGGCTTGCTCGTAGAACCAGATATCGTCCCTGAGCATGGTCGTGAGGCCATCGCGCTCCTCATCGGTCAGTGTCGTCTTCGGCGGCACGCCGCCACCCAGGTCCTCGATCTCGCCGGTGACGTTGACCGGCGCGACCGCCAGGAAACTCCTGCGTCCCAGGAGATAGCCGGACATGACCGCAAATTCGTCGAAGCGGTCGCACAGTCCATAAAAGCTGACTTTGGTCAGCAAATTGGACAGGCAGTCCTGAACGCTGGCCGTGCCGGTCCGCGCGAAGGTGCCGCGGCCGGTGTCGTCAAAGAAGCTGTACTGTGGGCCGATCGCGTCGAGCATCTTGCCGGCATACTCCAGGAGCGACATCCGCCGGCTGACGACGTCCGCATGCCAGGGGTTGTCGGGCAGGCGCAAGGTGAAATTGTAGTGGGACATCATCCGTTCGAGAGGATCGCGCAGCATCGAGACAATGACGTGCGGTATCCAGAGCCGGCGGAAGATCGGATGATCAAGCCGCATGTGTCCGGTCATGAGGTAGGCCGCAACACGCGGAGCCGGCGCCTCGTATCCTTCGAACCAGCGGTCCTCTCGGACCGTCTGGAAAAAATCGTTGGTATTCATGTCAAGCATAAGAGGGACGAAACCCAGGTGCCGGAACAGCAAGTTGGCGCTGTTGCCAGCGGCTTTCGGCACATGGATGTTGAACACCAGGTCGAGGCCCAGCTTCTCCACCTCCTGGTTCAAGAGCTGATCGAATGTGTAAGGACTGACAGCGGGGCGTGCCGGCCGCGCAGCCTCGATCGAAGCCGGCTGGTGAGCCGGCCCGACCTGCGGTTCGGATATGGCCCGGCGAACCAGATCGTTGAGCGCCGCAAGCTGCATCTGTTGCGCGTTGACGGTCGAACTCAGGGCGCCGAGTTGCAGTTGCTGCCCGTGCAGTGTCGCCTCCAGATTGGCCCGCCGCGCCGCCGACAAATGCTCCACCATTGCAGCCACACTGTCGTTGAGCGCCGCAAGCTGCATCTGCTGCGCGTTGACGGTCGAACTCAGCGCGCCGAGTTGCAGTTGCTGCCCGTGCAGTGTCGCCTCCAGATTGGCCCGCCGCGCCGCCGACAAATGCTCCACCATTGCAGCCACACTGTCGTTGAGCGCCGCAAGCTGCATCTGCTGCGCGTTGGCGGTCGAATTCAAGGCGCCAAGTTGCAGTTGCTGGCCGTGCAATGTCGTCTCCAGATTAGCCCGCTGCGCCGGGCGGACTTGTTCGAGCAATTCTCCGAGCTCGGCCCGCAGGGTCCGAACGGCATCGGCGAGCGTCGCCACCTCGACTCGAGGCGCGAGCGCTTCGATCCGGGTTTTCTGGATTTGAACTGCATCGCGAAGCGCCGCGACTTGCTCCAGCCTCTCGTGGTGATCAGCTTGATCCGCGCCCAACCGCTTCTGATCGCCGTCGAGCGCATCGAGCGAGGCCTGCTGCCTGGCGATCGCGTCTTCGAGATTGGCAAGCCGCACCATCACGCGCCGCACCGCCGGCACTCGCATCAAGGTTCGAACCATACGCCCCATCTATCCCCCACGCGATCTCGACCCAAACCGTTCTCGACTTGGCCGCCCCGTGCTCAGGTTCCGCGGCCGGGATTTCCAGCAAAACGCATCTGCCATAGGCGAAGCGCGGAAAGCCGCCATTTTCGTCGTCTCGCCGATGCGTTCAATCCGTCTCCCTTCGACCATTTGCTCCAGATGCATCGCGATGTCCGCGGTCATGGCCTCTGCGCGAAACGACCGGCGCGGTAAAGCTCTCTGAATGGTGCTCCGGAAAAGACCGATAGAATTGCGCCCGGTATGAGAATGATGACGTCGTCGCGCCGGATAAAGTTTCGAAGGGCCTCAGCTGCCTCTGCGACGTCAGCGCCATCGATGCGAGCCAGTTCCAGTTCGGCATCCGCCTGTCTGCCCAATGACCAGAACGCGAACGCTCTACCAAGGATCAGCCCGCATCTCCGCAGCTCGGAATCCGCCAGTGCCATCCGGGCTGCGTTCAAGAAATCGCCATGCGGCAGGGTCTTCCGCCGCTCGGCCTGTGATTGCAGGCACATCATTAAACCAACTGCAGCATGTTTCAAGGCAGAGAATGACGATGGCGCGTTCTACGATTGGCGGATGGCCTCGTCGACGAACCGGACGCCACTTCGTCGGAACATGCGGCAGCGGAGGCCCGATCAGGCGAACGATTCACGAATAGAATCGGGTCCAGGGGTGTTCGGCGAGCGGCTCGCCGATTCGCGTCAGGCGCTCGCGATAGACCTCAGTCGCGGAATCATAAAACGCAACCTCATCCGTCAGCAGGGATCGAAGCTCGGCGGCCTCATCTTGCGTCACATCGGCGGCGCCCGCCGGAGTCCTGTTCAAAGGTTTGTAGGGTGTTGTCGGAAGCCCGAGCAGCCGGCACAGGGCCTGGACCGACCGTTCGAACTGCGATTGCAGCCCGAAAAACGATACTTCGGTTTGCAGTCGCCGCAGCGCGACATCGATGTCGCCATCGGGCGCGAACATACGGTATTGACTTGTGACCGAGTGGCCGAATTTTCTGCAATAGTCGATGACGGACAGCCCCTCGTTCCGGATTGCATCCTGGATGGCGCTGGGCTGCGTCGAATTGAAGCGGTAGTGCGAGATCACCCGCTCGATGGGTTCCCGCAACAGCGTCACTGCAACAAAGCGAACCGGCATGGCGCCAAAGATCCGGTTGTCCAGGTTTATGTGGCCGGCGAAAAACGCCGGCCGGACGCGGTCATCCTCGGAGCGTGGCGCGCCGGCGAGATTGATCAATTCGTGCGGCGTGTAGCGCGAGAAGAAATCGTTGCCACGGCTATCCGCGCGAAACTTGTAGTTCTTCATGAATACGCTCTTGAGCGTCGATCCTGCTGCCTTCGGCACGTGGATGAAAATCATCGGCGGCGCAACAGGCTCCGGATCTAGCAGCAGGTCGTCAAAGCGGTAGACCCGTCCCTGGCCGCCGCCATACTGCAAGATCTCACGTGCTTGGCTGTCGTCTTCCGTCATCTGCCAACTCCCGGGCTGGAATTTTCGATCGGCGCATCGCAAGTTGTCGGGCTGCATTCTCGGCGATCCAGAACACCCTGCCTGGAGGCCGGCAAACAGTCCACAATACCGGGCGGTGACGATGTCCTCGGTTGCCGTTTCGACAACCCGGCGGCGGGCGGCATCGCCCATTTCGGCCAGCCGCTCCGGCTCCATTGCCAATCCGTTGACCGACGTTGGGTGAGCGCAGCCCCACCCGGGCCGTCGTTTCAGCGTCAAGTCCCGGATATCGCCGTGCTCACGCGGGCTACACTCGCTCGCGGGTGCGAAACCAGCACTCCTCATTCAACGCGATCGGTCACGTCAAAGTGGCCAGTCGACGCACGTCCCGGCGTGTCCGCCAAGGCCGAAGGCTCGACCAGCAGGCCTTGTCGTTCGTAGCGGCGGCGCGTTCGGCTGAAGCGCACGACAACGGCGCATCGTTTGCTGTTCGCCTTCGCGCGCCGCGACAGCAGCGCGTCACCCGCCGGCAGGAACGCGAGATCGTCGAGACCGACGCAGCCCAGACACGCCGGGCCGGGATTTTCCATCATCAGGAGGTCGCCGGTCTTGCCGCATCGGTGACACGTCCACTCCCTGTTCAATGGCTGGACCACGACGAGTTCCGGGGCACGGCTGGCCTTCTCCACCAGGCGTTGGCGTTTTCGCTCGGACAGCTCTCGCGAGACCCAGTGGGTCCGGTACAGCGCCTCGATCTTCGGGTCACCGCTTCGGCTGAAGCGCAGCATCTCGCGTCCCGGTCGGCGCGCGACATAGCTGGTCTGGCTCGCGAACAGGCCCCTTCCGGCCGCCCAGGATCGGAAGAGTTTCATGGCCTCCGATATGCGCGACAGGTTGGTCTGCACCGCACGCTCGAGATAGTCGATCTGGCCTCGCCGCCACTGTTCGACCTTCCCGGGATCCAGCCATCCGATCCCGACCAGCACGTCGATCGCGCTTGCATAGCCTTGGGCCGCCAGGGCCGCCTCCGCGGCCTTATTCACTCGCCCGGCGAGTGCGTTGCGGTTCTTCGGGTTCATCTCTGCAACCCCTCGCGGCTGAAATGCGGCGCTCCAACGCCCATGCGCGCCGCAGGTTTGCGCCATCATCCGTCAAGCGCGGCGAGATTTTCAAGGTCTCGTTGACATTGTTCCCGCAGCTTATCATAGCTGGCCTGGCTCTTGGAACAGACGAGGCCATGGGGCCGGCGGCGATCGGTCACCGCATCAAGATCGCACGGCATCGCTTCGTGCCCGACGGCGAGGCGGTCGTGCTCGGGACAGCCACCGGCCGGGCCGCCACGGCCGCGGTCGCGAAGCTCAGAAAGCGGGCCCTCGCCATGTCTGCCGTAGGTGATGCGCGGCGTTTGCAGCGGGCCATCGGCCTGCTTCTTGGCAGCACCAACAAATATCCTGGTGCCCGGTTGAACCTCCTCGCGCTTGCCCATCTCGTAGGTCACCACGACGGTCTGCGGCGTGACCACCAGCTTCTTCTCACCGTCCTTGTACTTGACCGACAGCACCGGTCCATCCACGCCTGTGACCGCGTGTTCGACATTGCCGTTGGTCATCTTGCTCTTGGCCCGCACGAGTCCGAAGCAGACATTTGCAGCGAGTAGCCCAGGTGAGCGCAGCGACTCCTGGGGCCGTCGTCTCAGCGTCAAGTCCCAGGTATCGCTGGGCTCACCCGGGCTACGCTCGCCCAGACATCCCGAATAAAGACTCTCTTCGATGCTCCAAGTTGAGCGACCATGACCAACCTTCACCTGGAGCCATTGTTGCTAGTACGGATTTTTCGCCCCTAGCCCAAACTTCGCAATAATCCTATTAACTTCATCGCGGGCTCGCTGCTTGTGCTCGTACGTGCCATCAAACGGTTTGCCATCGATCACGCTTGGATAACCCGTCGTCGCGCTTCGAATAAGGAACGTAAGATCGAGGCCTATAGCCGGATCACGTTTGAGCGCGTCGGCAACCGCGTTGAGAGTTGGACCGTTAGCCCAAGCTGGTGGGTACTTATCGCTAAAGCCATGCGTGCGAGCAAAACCCGCATAGGTGACGAAGGGGTCTGGCTGCCCTGGCGCGACCGATTTCCTGAGAGCTTCCGCGACTTTGTCAGCAATCATGTCCACCGCCAAAAATGTTCGTCCTAAAGCCTTTCGAATTGCAAGATAAACAGCCTACAATTAAAAGTCGACCGCTTCCAATTCAAAGGCGCACGAGCTTGTTACTGCTGTTCCTGGACGATGCCGCTCAGAAAAACTGCTCGCGTGAGCGAGTTGGAAGGTTGGTTGCTATAGGCGGCATCGCGGTCGATGCCTCCAACTGCCGAGCGCTGGAAGTCGCGGTAGATGATTTGTGTCGAAACACCTACGGTTTTCCAGTCGGCGAACCGTTCAAGTGGTCGCCAAACAAAGATCACTGGATGAGAGACAATCTCGTGGGGGATCAACGCGAACAGTTCTTCAACCGAGTTCTAAAGCTCGCCGCGCAGCACGGTGCGATGGGGCTTACGGCCGTTTCAGACGCAACGAAGGGACTGGCCGTTCCAAGAGTCAAGACGGCTGAAATGGATGTGTTGATCATGACGTTGGAGCGTTTTGATCTGGCGCTCGGGCAGGATATCGGGATGGTCGTTGCCGCCCGTCCTTCTGGTGGCAAGGGTGACGAACACAAGTTCTTGGTCTCATCTGCTGAGGCCATTAACGCCGGCACGGACTACGTGAAATTCGAGAAATTCGTGACAACCGTCGTGACGATGCCTTTTCCAAATTCACGCCTTCTCCAACTGGCCGACTTGGTTGTGTCAATTAGCACTGCAATGGTTGCGGGACACAAGGAATTCGCTGGGAAGATATTTCCGGCCATCAAGGCGATTCTTAGAACGAGCGAAGGACGCGTAGGAGGCATTGGACTCAAAATCCATCCGGACTATTCTTATGCCAATCTCTATCATTGGCTGTTGGGAGACCAACGTTTCAAGAACAGCGATTTGCCTATTGCGAACCGCCCATTCTCCGCGAATGAAAACAAGTACTAGTGCGCGGAAGCACAACAAGCGCCGAACGGTCGCGACGATCTCAAACCTGTCAGTGAGCGAGTGGCCCAAGTGAGCGCAGCAACACCCGGGGCCGTCGTTTCAGAGTCCCGGGTATCGCTGTACTCACCCGGGCTACGCTCGCTCAATTAGATCAGATTGACCCATTGTCTTGCAAATCCGGGGGCCAGCGCTGGTCGCTGGCCTATTTCAAACAAACAATGTCGGATAGCGTAGGTAAGGGAATCTTGTCAGCGTCTGGCCGCTGGCGTGCAATCGATCAAGAACCTTTATTCGGGGGCCGGTCTTGATGTCCTCTTCTTCTCCGATGCCCTGCCGAACTAGCGATGACCTGTTCGCTATCAGTTCTTTACGCCGGTGTTACAATATGGATGGACCAAATCTCCGTTTGCAGGATTTCCGAGCCCTCCGTCCCTGACTCTCAGTACGTGATCGTAGGAAACTGATTTGTGAGGATCAAGCTTGCCACCACAGACGTTGCAAGTGATAGCGTTGCTGAGCGCCTTAGTGATGAAGATCTGCGACTTGTCGTCATCTGAAAACCGCGCAGGCCCAAATTGAGCGGCGTTCACGTCGATAATCCTTCCTCGAAGTCCGAGATGAGCAATCGCGTCCTCCGGTGTGACTAGCCGGGCTCTCGACTCGCCAATCAGGAAACCAAAAAGATCGCGCATCTTGGACACGCGGTTTCCCTTGCCCATATTCTGTAGCAAGATTCCGATGAGAGACTTATTATCCATCAGGAACTTCTCCACGTTTCTCCGTGAGAGTGTGAAGTTTTTGAAGTACCCGTCATCGTTATTGCGCAACTTCTCGGCGATTAAACTTGCCATACCGAGAAAAAGGAATCTGCTGTACTTTCCGCGTTCGTTGTAAAAGTAAACTGCCGGATGTAGCCCCAAGCTTCCGGGTGAGTTGCCGGTCATTCTCTCGACAATCGCGAGTGCAGCCTTCAGGACGCGTCTAGTCTCCTCGCCATCCTTGTCGTTCCCGTATTTTTCGATGGATTTTGCCCCATCAGCCTGCGTAGTACCCGCGATAGTCAGCCATTCAATCAGCAGCCCGAGAGCATCTACGGGCGAGACCGATCCCCCTAGAGGGACGTCCAAAGTCTTTAGCGGCATATCGATTTCGGGCTCGAAGAAAAGCGAATAGAGCTTTTTGGCCAACTCTTCGACGGCCGCTCGTTTACTTTCCTCAAAAGATGACCAGTAAGCATTGCCAGTTCCCGCCCGTAAGATCGCTCGCGCGCCAATCGCAATCGGCTTTCTCCGATTGCGAATTAGCATCGTTTCTACATCGTCCAGGGGCGTTCCCTGTGAATTAATCTTGAAGAACGATGTCTCTGCCACATCGGCGCTTCCCTGCACCCACTGCAGCGTAAGCGATCTGGTGAACAGCGTGTTGGCACGCTTCGTATCAGTCCCAGGCACTTTATTGCCTACAAGACTCTTGAGGGTGGTAAACCGGCCCACTTTTTCTTCGATCAACTTTCGGGTTCGAGCAGCAATCTGCTTTTGATCTTTCGAGATTTCGTTGCCGTAGAAGTCGAGCGAAATGCTACGATCGCCGTAGTCGTCCAATATCCAAGCGCGCAGAGCGCTGAGACGGTGACCTCCATCCAAAACGAAGATAAATCCAGGTGACTTCCACAAGATGAGGGATGGAATAACCTCGTTGTCGAGAAAGCTTGCAATAAAGGTCGCAACCTGATCTGGACTCCAGTGATTCGTCTCGCGCTGAAAATCAGGCTTCCGCAGCAGCTTCAGGTACGGCGATTCCGGCGAAAGGTGAGTAATTGGAAAATCCTTAAACAGATCGATCGCGGTCTCTTCTTCCTTGATCTCAAAGTCTTCTCGCGGGATCATCGCATCGAGATTTACACGCCTGGCCATTTCAGCTCCGAAGGGACCTATTGATAGACATCGGGGTCAATATCTATGAGTCGTGCACGTCGCGGTGATTTGGTTGTAGGTTTGTCCCCGTAAAACCGGGGCTAGGTTGATTACCCATAGTCGTCGATTGGTCTTTCTTGCCGCAAGAGGGCTGCACTCCCGACCCTCGTCAATACAGCGAAGTCCCGCGCTGGTAGCTGCGGTAGCCAAACGCAGGTTTGGGAAAAGCCACTTAGGCCTAATCCATTGAAATCAATGGCACCCGAAACGATTCGAACGTCCGCCCCCCAGATTCGTAGTTCGAAAATATCTCTTCGCTACTGTTTCAAAAAATACGCAACAGCACGCCGCGAGTTCAACTTAGTCATTGTTTTCGGCCACTTATCGCATATCATCGCATTCTGGCGCGGGCACACTTTTGAACTCCGCGTTTTGCGAAAACCGTTTGAAAACCGTTTGAAAAATGCCTGGGTGTTCGTCGTGGCTGATGTGCGGATTCTGCTGAACGACAAAGCAATCGTCCAATTGCCAACCCCGAAAGAGGGTTGGTATCTCGCCAGAGATACTGAACTAAAGGGATTCTTCGTAGTCGTTGGAAAACGGAAGCGAACATTCACTGTTCAAGGGGATCTACGACTGAGCGGAAAGAGAGCGTCCTCGATCCGAGTTGCCATCGGCAATACCGATGAAATGTCGACGCGTACGGCGCGTGCGACCGCTAAGGACTATCTGGCTCAAATCAGCCGAGGACAACACCCCAAAAAAGGGAAGTGCAAAACGGCAGCCGATGCAAAGACGATCGCGGTGGGCGACGCCACGGCGGCGGCCGGTGATGTCACACTGAGACAAGCATGGGAACGATACCGAACCGCTCATCTAATCCGCAAGGGTCGCAGCGAACGAACAATTGATAGCTATCGTGATCACGTCGAGCGCATCTTTGTGGAGTGGCTCGATACGCCGCTCGGGGTGCTCGGGCTCGATCCGGCCAAAGTCGCCAAGAAGCACGATGACGTCACTAGTGAGAATGGACCCTACATCGCGAACGGGAGCATGCGAACATTGCGTGCGATCTACAATCACGCGCGAAAGACCAACAAATCGCTGCCAGCTGATAATCCGGTGGACGCGATCGATTGGAATCACGAGAAACGCCGTGACACGGGAATGGGCACGGGTGATCTGAAAGCGTGGTTTACTGAATTGGCAGCTCTAGACAATCCCATCAGGCGTGAGTTTCATCTGTTCACGCTGCTCTCTGGTTGCCGACCTTCCGCGTTGCAGGAGGTTCAACCACGTCACGTCGACTTTCGACGCCGCATCCTACAAATTCCCAAACCCAAAGGTGGCGCCAAACGAGCGTTCGACATTCCGCTGTCCCGCGAAATGATCCTATGCCTTGTCCGGGCGATGCGCTCCGGTCGCCAAATGTACCCATCGCAGGCTGCGGAATGGATATTTCCAGCTGACAGCGACGCGGGACATCTTGTAGAGCAGAAGGAAGATCGGGCTACCCTCTCAAAATGGGGTAACGATCTTCGCCAGAGCTTCCGAACGATAGCGACTGCTGCTGGGGTCTCGGAGTTTGATGCCAAGCTGCTGATGAACCATGCTATTCCTGGTGTCAACGCGGGTTACATCACCCGACATAAACTCTTGGAAGATCATCTCCGTGCACAACAACAGCAGATAAGCGGTGCCGTGTTTGCGGCCCTAGCCAGTGCTGCGGATGAACGCAGAGAGCTTTGGAATTGGCTCGGCCGCGGCAGTGCACGACAAACGAGTCCAGCAGCAGGAGCCGACCGTAACAACGGTGCACGGCTCATCGCTCAAACCGATGAGATAGAGTTCGAGGCCGCCTGACTCCAGGGTCGGAAACGTCAGTAAGGGCCGGCTGACTCTCACGTTGCCCGAACAGACGGAACGACGCCAATATTGGCACTTCCTAGGGAAGTCAACGACTTAAGGATTTTCAAATGGTTAGCGCGAAGTTTGGGAAAACTGGCCCTCATTGATCATCAATGCGTTTCAGCGAGATCGCCCAAACTCGATCCGCAGACACCAGTATGCCGACTTGTCCTGGGGCTGAAACCCGCCCGGCTCTTGCCGAACCGGAATTGTAGCGAGGAGCGGCATGCGGAACTTTGTCAGCGCTCGATCCACACTGTCATGCCGGGCTCGAGGCCCGCCGGATCCGCTTGAGGATCAAGCCGCAAGCGCAGGGTATTGCGGTCGTGATCGCCCATGACTCTCTCCGCTTGCCATGTCGCAAAGGTGCCGAGCGGTCGCAGCTCAGTGACAAGACTCCTTATCTTGCTGGCCACATCGCCGCCTGCGACGTCAACCGTCGCGCCGACCGCAAGACCAGGGAGATGGTCTTCGCGGGCATTGAACGACATCCATTGCTTGCCGGTCGCCTCAATCATGAGGATCGGCTGACCGGCACGCACGTTCTCGCCGATTTCGGCCGCGATGACGCTGACGATACCATCCGCCGGGGCGCGCAAAACGGTCTTTTCCAGGCGGCGCTCGAGCACTCTAACCGCTGCGGCCGCAGCCTGGACCTGCGCGTCCGCAATGGCCCGTTCCTCCCGGGTCGGGCCGGCAACCGCTGCATCATAATTGGCCTGCGCTTCTGCAACGTCGGCGCGCGCCGCGGCCGCATCGTTGTCGGACTGGTCGAGCACCTGCTGAGTCTGGAAGTTTTCACGCGCCAGCGTGGTCGCTCTCGCAAGCTGCGCCTCCGAATATTCCAGGCGCGCCTTCCCCTTGTTGATTTCATCCTTCAACGAGTCAATCTGTTCGCGCCGGACGCCGGCATAGGTGTTGTTGCGGGACGCGGTCGCTTCCGCAAGTGCGGCACGCGCCTGGGCGACCTGCGCCGACAGCTCGATCGCGGAAAGCTTGGCCAGGATATCGCCGGCGTGCACATGTGCGCCCTGCTCAACGGCAATGGACGCAAGCTGGCCGGTCACCTCCGGCTCCACGCGAATTTCGGTTGCGCGGACGAGTCCGATAAGCGGCGTCTCGGCTTCCGAATCGCGCTCGAAATAGAGCAGGATGCCCGCAACGAGAGCGAGCCCGACCGCAACGAGACCGAACCGCTCAAGCCTGCCCATGCACTCGCCTCCGCTTCACGGAAAACGCCGAAACGGCTGCCAGCGCGAAATAGATGAGAGCCAGGCACCAGAGTCCCGTCCAATCGCGAGAGACCTCCCAAATGCTGGCGCCCAGCTGATTGGTCCGGATAAGCCCATCGATGGCGAAATCCGCGGGAAAAACCCGACCCAGTGCGGTGGCCGCAGCAGGCATCGCTTCGCGCGGCCACGCGAATCCCGTGGTGAAAAATTGCGGCAGGCTGGTCGCCAGCAGGACCAGTGTTGCATTTTCCGGACGCGTGAACCAGGCACCTATCGCCTGTCCCAGAAAGCTGGTCGCCAGCAGGAACACCGTCGCCAGAGCCAATAGCTGCGTCAGATCGCCGAGCGTCGAAAAGCCGTAGACCCGTGGCAGCACGATGAGATAGAGCGCGAGCGCCGGCAGGTACAGGGTCAGGTGAGCGATGCTGCGGCCGAACACCCCCGCAAACACACCCGCGCCTTGCGTCAAGGCGGCCCCGGTCAGCATCGCCGCGCCGATCATAAGCGTCTGCTGCAAGATCAGGACAAAGGCGGCGGGAACGATGTAGCTGGCATATCCGCCCACCGGATTGAAGACCGGCTGCAGCAGAACGTCGGTCGGGCTCACACTTGCCAGTTTCACCTTGGCGAGGCTTCCGTCGGATCGCGCGCCTCGCGCGACAAGCTCGGACGACAAGGTCCCCAAGGCCGTGGAGACACCGCTTGCGGTCGAGCGGAACATGAAAAGGTAAGTCGCATCCGCATAGATCGGAACATGAGCGGAGTTGCCCTTGAGGACGTCACGTTCAGTGCCGGGGGGGATTTCGACGGCGGCGAACGCTCGGCCGTCGTCGATGGCAAACCGCGCGTCGGCAAGCGTCCGCGCGCGAACTGCGACGCTCAATGCGCCGCTCGCATCCAGTGTCTCGACGATCCGGCGACTGAGCTCGGTCAGGTCGTTGTCGACGACCGCGATTGGAAGCTTCCGAAGGATCTGGTTGAGATAGGGCTGCGGATAGTAAATGCCGTAGAGCAACGGTCCCAGAAAAAGCAGGCTGAAGGCGGCTCGGGTGGCGAGCACGCGTCGCCACTCGGCCACGAAGGCGCCGCCAACACCCCGAGGCGAGGCCGCGGTCTCCTGTTCCTCGGCAGGGACAGCGGTCGAAAATCGCCGATGCCGTTGAAATGCGCTCATTCGAAGCAATGCGAGTGCAACATAGATCCCGGTCAGACCGGCGAGCATGGCAAACGGGCGTGCCGACTCCTGCCACGGCAAGCCGCGGGCGGCCTGCCCCAACAGGACAGCCATGTACCAGCGCAGGGGCAGCATCGCGCTCCAGATCTGGGCGAACGCATTCATTCCGAGTATCGGAAAGCCCACTCCTGCGTAGCCAAATGCAGGCGAGACAATGATGCCTGCGAGGCCGAGCCCGGTCGCAAGATCACCCGCCAGAAGTTGCAGCAGCGCGCCGAGCGCCAGGTAGGCGACAATCAGCAAGGATCCGGCCGCGACCATCATCGGCACGTCGCCCCTGAAGGGCACCCGCAAAAATCCCTCCAGAACAAACGGCTCGGCCAGCATAATGAGGAAAAAGACCACAAACAGGGGCGCAAGCTTACCCACCAGCGCGACGACCGGATTGCCGCCGGCGCTTTCAAGCCACGCCCGCGGGTCCCGCCGACGAAATTCGGAGCCAACCGAATAGCCTCCGGCAAGCGTGATCACCACGTGAATGATCATCGGCAGCAGGGCGCGGAGCAGAAACTGCGCATAATTCTTTTGCGGATTGACGAGCACGATCGTCTCGCCCGCAAGTGATCCGGCGCTCGCAGCCGCAGGCGCGGCGCGATGGCCGGGAGCGGCGACCGACGCGGCGGCAGACAGCGTATCGCTCAGGCCCGACGCTGCGATGCCGGCGGCGGTCAGGAACTGCTGGTTGTAGAACCCGACGACCTGGGGCCGGCGCTCGGCGTTTAGGTCGCGCTCGAAATTCGCGGGAATGTAGATGGCAGCGATCGCTTTCCCGGATCGTATATCGCGCGCGGCCGCCGAAAGATCGCCGGAACGATCGACGATGTGCAGGCTCGGGGAGGCCGCGACGTACTCCACCAGGGCGCGCGACGCATCCGATCGATCCTCGTCGACGATCGATACCCCAAGTCCGCGGATGACGGGATGACTGAACACGACGGTGAGAACCGCAAACGCGAACAGGGGCACGCCGAGGATCAAGATCAGCGCCACCCGATCCCGTATCAGCCATTGGCATTCGCGCTTTGCGACCAGCAGGAATCCGGGCTTTGGCGTCGTCGCCGTCATTGACGCGACCGCCAGTCAAGATAGGCGCTCATTCCCGGCCGCAGTTCCGGCACAGGGGCGACCGGATAGGCCCGGATCGAAAATGTCCGCAAATCGAAATCACCCGTAGCCCGCGTCGCGCGCCAGCTTGCATACTCGCCCTTGGTCGCGATGAGCTTGACCTGGACCGTAATGCGGCGGTCGGCGAGGGCGGGAATACGCACGTCGAAACGATCGCCGACCTTCAAGGTCTTCACGAGATCCTCGCGAAGGTCAAAATGAACCCAAACGTCGGCTAAATCGATCAGGGTGACGAGCGGCACCCCTGGCGACACATATTCGCCCGGCTCCACGTTGCGCTGATAGACTTGCGTGGCGACCGGAGCATATACGGCCATCTGATCGACGATCGATTGAACAGCCTGAATGTCGGCGCCGGCCTTTTCGACATTGGCCCTGGCAATTTCGCGTTCCTCACGGGTGTAGCCATTGACCCCCTGGTCGTACGCCGACTTGGCTTGGTCGACGGCGCGTTCGCTTTCATGGAGACTGTCAGTGACCTGGTCGAGGCGCGCCTGCGGCGCATTGCCCTGCCCGGCCAGAGTCTGGACACGGTCGAACGTTTTTTGCGCCAGGATCTGTGCGGCTCGCGCGCGCTCGAGTGCGGCTTTTCGAGCTGCAACGACTTCCACCCGGGTGCCGACGAGGATGTTGGCAAGCTGCGCATCGGCGACAGCCTTTGCCGCCGTCATCTGCACGTGCTTGGCCAGAGTTTCCGGATTGTCGATGCGGACGAGCACGGCCCCTGCAGGGACATTCTGGCCGCGTTCCACGGGTATTTCCTTGACCCGCCCATCCACGCGCGCGGCAATATCAAGCCGCGTCGCATCGACCTCGCCTTGCACGAGCAGCGGCTCCGGCCGCAAGAGATAGTATATCGAGAGGACAATGACGGCTGCGGCAACGGTCGCAACGATGATGGAAGGCACGCGCGCCGCCGACTTCGGAGCATTCTCCGGCCCTTGGGGCGGCGTCTCGGGTTCACTCCGGGCTTGTTGAACAGGGATGGGCATTTGCCAAGTATGAGCTCCTCGGGCCAGCGGCGCTTGAACAAAGCTCTGCAGATTAGGAGGAAACTTGCGCAGGGGTACGTTTTCCGGCCGACCGTCGGCGATGCCGAAGCGCTCCTTGCCACGAGGTTCACCCACGCAGCAATCCGAGTGGCTTTCATCTTTGGGAGAGCGCAACCCCGACCCGTGGACCATGGCGCGCAGCGTACTGCCGCGACACCGCATTCGGGGTGGTCTGCCAATGATTGGCCCATCCGAACCGACAACATGCCTCACCCGCGTCCATCTCGCCAGCCGGAGGTTGGCGACGCGATTCGATCGCGTGGTCCTCGCCGGCCTGCGCTTGATTGGCACGGCTCGATACCGACTTACGTGCAGCCGTGTAACCGGACTCAACCGAGCCCAAGCGTCGAAACGCGGTTGACCCATTGTTTCCTCGGGGGGCAACGGGCACAGCCCATCACTCCTGCACACTGCGGAATCGGCTTCGCCGATGACCGCAATCTGGGCAGATGAACGCACCCGGACCCCTTGCAAGGCCACGCCGCCATCCATTCCCTCAACCGACCCTCAGATGAAGTTCTCCTTCACCATTTCCCAGACGTCCCCTCCCTGGCCGTGCAGGATCGCTCGGGTAGAATACAACGCCATGCCGATCGTCGGTTCGACGGCCATGAAGGGCGGCATGACCAATTGCATTGGATTGACGTGGACGTGCAACAGTGCGGGCCCCGGTTGCGCCAGCCAGTCCTTGACCGCGCTCTCGAGTTCGTCAGCTTTGGATACCGTCTGGCCCCAGAAACCCAGCGCCCGCGCGACTTCCGCAAAATTCGGGTTCTTCAATCTTGTGAAAGTATCGAGCATCCCTTCGGCCTTCTGCTCGATCTCGACAAAACCAAGCTTGCCGTTGTCATAGACAGCGATCTTGATCGGCAGATCGTGCTGGACGATGGTCATGAGGTCGCCGAAAAGCATCGCAATGCCACCGTCACCCGCCAAACAGATCACCTGGCGATCGGGTTCCGCTTTTTGCAGTCCAATGGACGACGGCATGGCATTGGCCATCGTCCCGTGCAGGAGACTAGCAAAAATGCGACGCTGGCCGTTGGCCTCGATGTGGCGATAGGCCCACGCGGCCGGGGTCCCGTCATCAGCCGTGAACAGCGCATCCTTTGGCGCATGCTCGCTGATCACCTTGGTCAAATAGCTGCCGGGAATGCTGCCGTCGTGGCCTGCTACGATCCTGGTCTTTTCCGTTTCCCTGTATTTCGCATAGCGCTTCAGATACCCGCTTCGGAAGGAGCCGTCGCTGCGCTCGCTGAGCCTGGGCAGCAACGCCTCCAGCGTCGCCTTCACGTCGCCGACCACGCCCTTCGTGACCGGATGACGTCGCCCGAGATGCGTCGGATCAATATCGACCTGCACGATTCTTGCGTTATCTGGATAGAATTGCCGCCAGGCAAAGTCCGCCCCCAGCAGCAATAACGTGTCGCAATTCAGCAAGGCGTGAAAACCGGCCTCATTGCCCAGCATTCCCGTCATGCCGATGTTGTACGGGTTGTCGTATTCGAGGAAGTCCTTGGCACGCGACGTATGTGCGATCGGGGCCTTTAGCCTGTCCGCCACCGCAAGGATTTCCTTGTGCGCCCCCTGGCAGCCAGATCCGCCGTACACCGCGATCTTCTCGCTGTTGTTGAGGATTTCGGCGATCTCCAGCAGATCGGCATCGCTCGGACGAACGACCGGCTTTGCCACGTGCGGAGCGTAAGGGATGTCGTCGTGCACGACTGAAGCGGAAATGTCCGCCGGCACGATGAGGACGGCGACGCCGCGTTTCGACAGGGCGGTCTGGCAAGCGATGGCCGTCTTGCGGCGCGCTTGCGCCGGCGTGTGGATCATGTCGCAAAAGACGCTGCAGTCCCGGTAGACCTGCTTGAAATCGACCTCCTGAATGAAATCGAAACCCAATTCATCACGGACGATTTGGCTCGCGATCAGGATGACGGGCGCGCGGTTTCGATTGGCCTCGAATATTCCGTTGATGAAATGCAGGCTGCCGGGACCGCAACTCCCCGCGACCGCGGTCAGGTGGCACGACAGTTGCGCTTCCGCCTGCGCGGCGAATGCCCCGGCCTCCTCGTGTCTCATATGCACCCACTCGATCTTGCTGACCGCAATTGACTGCGCGATCAGATTGAGGGTGTCGCCGACGACGCCGTAACAATGCCTGACGCCCGCCTTCTGCAAAGTCTCGACGATGATCTCTGCAACCTTCCTGCTCATGGCACGCGATCCCGCTGTGAACGTTGCGTCGCAGCCTGCGCGCTGCCGCTCCATCGCGCTTGCACGGGACTGCGAGGACTTGTACGCGACTGCGCCTGCAACGATCATATGAGGAGCGGCGGCGATACCTCTGCGCTCGGGCTAACCTGCTGCGTTGGGCCCGGACTGGGCGAGGATCCGCCGGGCACGCTTATGAACCGGCGAATTCGTCGCCTCAGGCGTCCCACTCAAAGCCGCACTGATGTGACGATAGGCCTCGGGCACACGCGCTTGCAGCAGCAGGAGCTCGGCAAGATCCGATGCCGACTTTAGCTCATACAGGGATGCAGACTGTCGTCTTGCCCAGTCGATCGACGCCAATAGACAATTCTCTGCATCAGGACGATCTTCGACCGATCTCGATGCAAGGATAAGTCCCTTCATCCTGAACAAGGCCGGCATGTACAAATGTTTTCCGCCACGTTGCTGGCCGTCGAGTGCGTTCAAAATCAGTATCAGCGCCTCCTGATGCTCGCCATTAGCCGCAAGACCCGCACCGAGGTCACAGACAAAATCCATGATGAGCATCTCATGACGTTGAGCCTGAAGCTCCCGCAGGGCCCGCTTCAGGAATTGAATCCCCTCGCGAAGATCATTTTGAAGGAGCAGCCACTGACCTCTCAGGCCGGCCGCGGCAGCACGATAGGGCGGCAAGGAGTACGCTGCAGACAGGTCGGCCAACTCCGCGATGTACCGCTCCACCCCTTCGGCGTCCGCGAGGGTGAAATAGACTGGAAGGACGGAGATGAGCGACCGGCACAGTGCCGCCGGGCGGCCGGATTCTCTGCCCGCATCTATGGCGCGCTTTGCATAGTCGAGCGATTGGTCAAGAAGCCCCCTGTAGAGCAGAGTGCGCGCCATGCCGACAAGCGAGAAGCTCGTGTAATTGAACAAGTCCTGTCCCGCGCGAAAGCGCGAACCCGAAGCGGTATGGCGTAGACCGGCTTCGAAATGCTGCTGCGCGACGAGGTGATTTCCAATCAAATGGTGGGTGGTTCCCAACATCGATTCAGCAAGTGCCATATCGTCGGGGTCTTGCGTTTCCAGCGCCACTTTCTTGCTTCGAACGGCGATATCGAGCGCCTCGCCGACGTCGATGGTCCAATAGGAATATCCAAAGAGCCCGCTCAGCAGCTTGAGCTCGCAGGCAAGGTCGCGATGTATCGCGGCTGTCTCGAGGGCCCGGGAAAAGGCCGCGCGAACGCGAGACCTGCTTTCCTCGGTGTGCATCAAGACCAGGGGCAATGACGCGCAAATCTCCATTTCCCGGCGAGAGCTCATATGTTGATCACCCAGCCGCACGATCGCCCGCTCCGCCCAAACCTGGCATTCGATCATCGACGACAGCTCCAGAAACAGCTGTGTGGAAGCAGCCGCAAGTCGGGTCGCGATCTCGTCGTCACCGTGCGGTCCAAAGCTCCATTCCAGCGCCGCGCGGACGTTGCCCAATTGGCTCGAATAGGATGCAACTCTCTCGGGCTTCGACAGGGCCGCCAAGACCTCTCTTCGCAATTCGAGATGTTCCGCGACGTTCTGCGCATGTCGCAGGGACACTGCATTCAGTTCGTTATGCTCCTCCAGCTTTTCGAGTGCGTACGCTCGCGTCGTGTCCAGCAATCGATACAGGGCCCGGGTTTCGTCAATCCGGGTTGTCAGCAATGACTTCTCCACCAGACCGGCGATCGCGTCAAAAATCTCGCCATCGCTTGAGCCGAGTTCGCCTGCAACATATTGGGCGCCCTCCAGGGTGAAATGGCCTACAAACGGAGCAATTCGCCTGAACACGATCCTTTCGATGTCGGACAGCAGATCGTAACTCCAATCCAACGTCGCCCTGAGCGTCCGGTGTCTGGGGACAGATGTCCTTCGACCCAATCGCAGCAATTCCAGCCGCGATACCAGGCTGGTGACCGTATTCTTGATGCCCAGCGCGGCCACTCGCCCGGCAGCCAGTTCGATTGCGAGCGGGACGCCATCCAGTTTCCGGCAGATCTCGGCGACATACGGCGCCTCGGCGTCGGTCAGAACGAAATCCCCGCCCTTCGCCGCGACCCGTTGCACGAAGAGCTGGATCGCCGGATAGCGCAGCATCGCATTTGTCGTGTGCAGGGTGTCTGGCGGAAAATCGAGGGGGAGGATGCGATAGCAATATTCTCCCTCCACTCTCAACAATTCGCGACTCGTCGCCAAGACGTGAACGTGGGCCGCTTCCTGAACAAGGCGCTCTGCGAGCGGCGCGACCGCGTCGATCAGGTGCTCACAGCTATCGAGGATGATGAGCAGCCTCTTCGAACGGACCACGTCCATTAGCTCGGCGGTTTCATCCTTCGCTTTCAAGGCGAGCCCAAGCGAGGTCCCGACGGCAGCCGGAACATGATGCGGGTCGGTCAGACTTCCCAGGTCAACAAAATGTACCCCACCGTTGAACTCCTCCGCCATCGCGTGACCGGCGGCGACTGCAACCGTCGTCTTCCCGATTCCACCGGGACCAAGCAAGGTGACGAACCGGTCATTTCGAATCCGATCCTTGACATCGCCGAGAACCGACTCTCGCCCGATCATATTGAGCAGCCGCGCCGGCAGCCTGACCCCGTTTTGGCCGCTATCGCGCCTGTCGATTGCACGGTCTTCAAGGCAAGCGACCTGGCCGACGAAGGAATAACCTCTTCCCTGCACGTTCGCGACATAGCGGTTACCGAATTGCCCATCCGCTAGCGCCTTGCGAATGGCAGCGACATGGACCCGGAGGCTCCCCTCCTCCACGTTGACATCAGACCAGACCTGATCGATCAGTTCTTTCTTTCCGACCACCTCGCCGGGGCGCTCGGCGAGATGGATCAGAATATCGAGCGCCCGGCTGCCGAGCGGAAGTGCCACGCCGTCGCGCCGCAGAACCCTCTCCCTGGTCGAAAGTTCAAAAGGGCCAAACTTCAGCGTGGTATGGACAGTATCGCTCGACATGGTGGTCAGCCCTACATAGGCAGGTCTCGCGCTTTGGCAGGAATCGCGCCGAAGCACGGTAGATCGCACGACGGCGTAGAACCGCGGGGCGTCACCTCCCGGTGATTGCCGCGGCGCTCCGACGAAGCGATACGGGCAACATAATCGGTCCCGGCTCGGTAATCCCGCACAACTCTTATCGTAGTGTCTTCGCCTGTCCCGCATTGGCAAACCTCAGTCGTTGGCCTTTGGCTCTGCGGGTCCAGCTTTGGATAACCGGAATCTCCCCGACGCTTCCCTAACGCCAACAGAGGTCGTACAATTGCACCGTCGGCATCATCCCCCGGATGGGGGAAGGACAGGTGCGCGTAGGGGGACCCCTTGATCGAGCCACGGTCGCGGCTTTTTGCGGTGGAGTCGGGGCTCAGGAGCACCATGGTCGTCGGAGGACAGCCGCCGTTCCTGACCACCAAGATCGTGCCGGCCCGGCCTCTTGGGTTGATCGCGCGTCCGCGGCTCCTGGCCTTCCTCTCGGAACTTCCGGCCAAGCGACTGGGCGTCATCAAGGCCCCCGCCGGCTTCGGCAAGACCTCGCTGGCGGCGGCCTGGGCCGAGCAGCTCGGACAAAACGGCCATTCCGTTGCCTGGCTCACCGTCGATTCGGATGACGACGAGGCCACGCGGTTTCTGTTCTACGTATCCCAGGCCCTCGATCACGCTTGCCTGGGCGCGGGCGCCAGGGCGATCGAGCTGATCCTCGAAAACAACCTGATCGACCCGCCGACGATCCTGTCGACCTTGATCAACGACCTCGCAGAGGTCGACGATGAGGTCTACCTGTTTCTCGAGGATTATCATTGGCTCGGCGATAACCGCATCCATCAATCGGTTGCGTACTTCCTGAAGCATGCGCCATCCCACTGTCACGTGGTTATGACGACCCGCACCGAACCTCCCCTGCCCCTCGCAACGCTGCGCGCGCAGAACAAGTTGCTCGAGATCGATGCCGCCGGGCTTCGGTTTGACCCCGAGGAGACGGAAGCCTTCCTCGGGCGCACGAAGCCCGGTGTTCTGGGATCGACGGACGTCCAGCTGCTGCGACGAAAGACCGAGGGGTGGCCCGCAGCCCTGCGAATTATCGCGTCGATGCCGTCGCAGTCCGGATCCGAGCTGAAGGAGTACGTCCACAATCTCTCGGGCTCGCAGCGACCGATCGCTGCCTATCTGTCGGAGCTCTTGGATGGGCTTCCGACCGCGGTCGTCGACTTCATGCTCCGAACGGCCATCCTTGACCGACTCTCAGGTCCATTATGCGAGGCTGTTACCGGCGCGAGCTGGGACCGTACGATCCTGGCATCGCTCGCGCAGCGCCAGATGCTGCTGACGCCGCTCGATCATGGAGGCGTCTGGTATCGTTACCATACGCTTCTCGCCGAATATCTGAGCCAGCGACTGGCGGTCGAGCGCGGCAATGAGATCCCCGAGCTGCATCGGCGCGCGGCTTTTTGGTATGCCTCCCAGGAGTTGTGGACTGAAGCGGTCCAACATGCAATTGCAGCCGGCGATTCGAATCGGGCGATCGGCTGGATCAAGAACTGCGCGATGGCGCTGATAAAGAAGGGTGACCTGTTCACCTTGCTTGAATGGAAGCGCCTGTTCCCGGGCGAGCTCATGCGAGGTCAATCGGAGGTTCGCACGGCGATTGCCTGGGGATTGGCGCTGGCACTGCGCTCTGACGAGGCTCTGCACCTCGCCGCCGAAATCCAGCACGATATTGCAACCAACCAGTCACCCGAGAACGATTTGCTGCACGAATGCCAGGCCATCCACGCCGTTGCAACTGCAATAAGGGACGACAGCGAGCGAGCGCTACCGCTGGCTCAGGAGTGTGTAAACCAGTCGCGCGATCTGTGGACCGCGAATGTTGCCTCGAACGTACTCCGTTTCAGCCACATGAAAGCCGGCGACCTTAAACAATTCTATGCGACACCCTGGATTCCATTTTCGCAGGAAGAGGACCGAAGGAACGTATTTGCGTCGGTGTATCGGCGCTGCCTTCAAGGACTCGCCGAGGAGCGGCAGCTCCGTCTTGCAGCGGCGCAGGGTTATTATCGCGAGGGCTTGCGGATCTCCGAACAGCACGTTGGGCCGAACTCGGTCGCTGCGGCTTTGCCGGCAAGCCTGATGGCGCGCATCCTGTACGAGCAGGGCAATCTCGACGAGGCGGAGGCACTGATTATCGATCGCGTACAGCTGATCAGCGCCGGGACGATGCTGGACTGCGTGTGGAGTGCATACTTCGTCATGGCCAGGGTGGCCGCCGCGCGGATCAACTACGAGCGGGCCCACACGGTCCTGGAGCGAGCGGAAAACCAGGGTGAAGCCCGAGGCTGGGGACGGTTGACGGCGGCCGCCACGGCAGAACAGGCACGGCTCTACCTGCATGACGGCCGCGCTAATGAAGCGGCGGCATGCGTCGACCGCCTGGAGCGCCTTGCGCGACAGCACCCGGCGCCGAGGCCTTGCGCCTGGTCGGAAATCCATTGGTACCACAGATTGGCTTGCGCCCACTTGCTGAAGGAACAAGCGCGTCTCGACCAGGCCGCGCTGATCCTCCAGGAGGTGCAACTTGAGGCTGATGCCTTGCAGGATCGTCCTTTCGTGATCCGAAGCGCGATCGCCCTCTCGGCGATCCAGCTCAGCCTGGGCAAGGCCGCGGAGGCGGCCAACCGCTTTCGCCGGATTATCGCGGCATGCGCCGCAGCCGGTCTTCATCAGACGCTTTTGGATGAGGCACCAGTCATAGCCGAGCTTCTCGAGATGCTTCATGAAAGAGCGGATCTGGACCAGGGTTTGCTGTCCTTTCTCGATCGGATCCAGGCCGCGTCCCGGCAGGCACGCCAAAATCACTTGGGGCCGGATTCCAAGGCCCAGGCTCTGCGCACGTTAAGCGCTCGCGAAACCGACATCCTCAAACTGATCGCTCAGGGAATGTCGAACAAGGAAATTGCCCGGAACCTCGATATCGGTCCCGAGACCGTGAAGACACACCTCAAGAGCGTGTTCACCAAGCTGGGGGTCGAAAGGCGCGCCCAAGCCGTATCGCGCGCACAGACCTTGGGCCTGGTCACCACTGCCTGAGGCCGCCGAACGCCTGAACGTTTTCTGCAAGGCCTATAGCGCTTGAGCCCGCGTCGCCATCAGCAAGTACGGCCGGGAAGGATCACCGCGTTCCGTCGACGCCCTCTTAACCCGCCTGTCGTGCCATCGCACCGGTCGGTTCGATCATCTTCCGCGCCACGATCAGATCGGGCGTGGCAAAACCTTCGGAGAACTGACTATAGATCGGCGCAACCAGATCGTGGGCCCGCTGCACCTCGCCGCGGCCGATCCAAACGCGTGCGAGTTCCAGACCGGCACGCAATTCGAACGAAAGCGCCGATTGTTGCCGCGCCAGCCTCATCGCCTCTCTTAAACACTCTTCAACCGACCGAATATCGGGCAAGTGCCCGGACGCGAACGCCAAGCCCTTCGCCAGGAATAACGCGGGAAGGTGGAGCGGCCTTCCTGACTTGACCTGCGTGGCGATCGAACTGTCCAGCAGAGTCAGCGCCTCTCCCCGTTTGCCTTGCAATGCCAGGTTCACCGCCAGTTCGGAGACGAAATCCGTCGCCAGCATCTCGTACCGCTGGAGCGCCAGCTTCGCCAAACTGTCTCGCAGATGTTCGATCCCATCCGTCGCGTAGCCGGTGCGGATCAAGTATTGGCCCCTCAGTCCCAGAGCCACCGCACGAGACGGCATCAACGAATGCTTCTCGACGATGAGTTCAAGCCGCGAGAGGTTCTTGCCGACCTGCTGTAGATCGTCGACCCAAAAATAGAGCGGCATCGTCAGAATGAGCGCACGACTTAGCGCGATCGGATGATCCGATCTCGCTGCCTCCTCAATAGTTATCCTGGCGCAACCGACGGCCCGGTCCAGATTGCCAGTGAACCAATACGATCGGGTCAGGTTGAACAGCGAAGTCGTTCGCAGATCGAACAGGTACTGAGTTGCATCGAACCGTCGAAAAGGCGGCGCACTCTGCAAAGCGCGTTCAAGGTGGCTTTGGGCCCTGCGTTGTTCAGCCCGCATGTAATACGCTGCCCCCAACATCGAACTGGCGATTGCCATATCATCCGGACTCCCCGTCTTCCTTGCGACAGCCTCGCCTCGCAGCGCGAGTTCGAGACTTTGGGCGACATCGATCCTGCGATGACAATACATCGATAGTCCGCTCAGCAAACGCAATTGCTGGTAAGCATCTTCGCGCTCTTTCGCGAGCCTCAGAGCGGTATCGAATGCGTCGCGTACCCTTTCACTGTTCCCCTCGGTGAACATGAGCGACAATGCAAGCGACGCGTGAATTTCCATCTGTTGCCGTGCATCGCAGTCTGCGGTCATCCGGCTAATCGCCTTCTCCATCCAACTCCTGCATTCCAGGAGCAGCGACATCGCCAGAAACAGCTGTGCGGAAGCTGCCGCCAATCTCAGGGCGATGCGATCGGTGCCGGCAGGACCAAAGCTCCATTCAAGAGCAGCACGCAGGTTTCCAAGGCAATCTCGCGCTGAATCGGCGAGAGGATCAGAGCCGCCCAGCTCGAACAAGTTGATGCGATTGCTTTCCAGCAGCTCGATCAGAAAGTCCGCGTGCCGCGCCGCGATGGCCTCATGTTCGCCGCCGGCAGCCAGCTTTTCCAGCGCATAAGAGCGCGTGGTATCGAGTAGGCGGTAGAACGTTCCCCCAGAGTCGATCCGGACTCCGATCAGCGATTTTTCGGCGAGACTTCCCACTGCATCTGCGACAGCCGGCTCGTCCATCCCGTCTTCGGCCGCCACTGCGATCGCTGCCTCCAGTGTAAAGTGGCCTGCGAAAATCGCGACCCGTCGCAGAACAACCCGCTCGCCGCCCGAAAGTTGGTCGTGGCTCCAGTCCAACGTGGCCCTGAGCGTTTGATGCCTTGGATTCGCGGTTCGCCGGCCGAATTTCAAGAGATCGAGCCGTGAACCGAGCCTTGCGGCAGTATCCCTCACGCCGAAAATGGCGGCCCTCCCAGCGGCAAGCTCAATCGCCAACGCGATGCCATCGAGCTTTCGGCAGATTTCGGCAACAATGGGAGCATCGTTGTCGCTAAGCCGGAAATCGTTCGCTCGCGCTTCGATACGATCCACGAACAACCGTGCGGCAGGATAGGACAACACCTCAGCCGCGGCCTGTCCGGGTTGTCCTGGCGGGTAATCAAGGGGACGAAGGCGAAATACGTGTTCATCCGCGACTTGCAGCGCCTCCCGACTGGTCGCAAGCATGCCGATGCCCGGAGCGCGGCGGAAGACGCCATCGGCGATTTCCGCCACCGTCCTGACGAGATGCTCGCAGCCATCGAGAACGATGAGAGCCTTTCGCTGGCTGAGCGATCTCAACAGCGCTTCTTCCGGGTCGACAAACTGCGGATCGAGTCCGATCGCGGCGGCTATAGCGCCGACGACCCGCTCCTTGTCCTGGACGACCGAAAGATCGACGAAGAACACCTGACCTCTGAAATCCGCTAAAGCAGCGTGCCCGACTGCAACTGCCACCGTCGTCTTGCCGATACCCCCAGCACCCAGAATGGTCGTCAGTCTGTGCGACTCGAGCAAGGTCCGGATGTCCCGAACCGAGTGATCACGACCGATCATTCGGCTGAGCGATGGCGGCAGATTAGAAACGCCTGAAGATGCATTGCCCAGGTCTTGGTCGTCGGCCTGCCGCTTGATGGGAGCGACAAAGCGGTAACCGCGTCCCTGCACATTTTCGATGCACCTGGTCCCGAACTGTCCGTCTCCCAGCGCCTTGCGGAGTGCCGACAAATGGACGCGAAGGCTCCCTTCTTCGACGATAACGTCGGGCCATGCCCTCGCGATCAGCTCGACCTTGCTGACGACCTCCCCGGCCTTGTCGACAAGGGCCGCAAGGATGTCGAATGCCCTTCCGCCGATGGGAACGACATCGCCAGCCCTCTTCAGAGAGCGTTCGGCGATGTTGAGCTCGAATGGACCGAACAGAACCCGCATTGCACTCGGTGAACCCATTCGTTCTGCCGGCATGGCACACTCCGCCACGACTTCGACGATCGCTTCGTCGTTGGTCTGACGCAAATACGCCTCCGGCATCATCGACTGTCAACCGGAACCTTGACGGGATAGCCTGTCAGCGCGCCGCCTCGGTGAGACTATCGCGCCAATATGACCCATTCAACACCCGTGTGGCCAACTTCAGGTCGAAGGTGTCCAGCCCTTCGCGGAACTTAGCGTGCGTCGCCTGCAAGGACTTGTGGGCTGTCTCCCTTCTCGTCAGCGACTTCTCGGCGATCGCAACGCTGGTCGCAGCCCTCAAAGCCCACGACAGGCTTGCCTGCTTCGTCGACAGCTCCAGCGCGCTGAGGAAGTATTGCCGATACACGGCCATCCCTTCGTTGTTGCTCAGCGCCAGTTCACCCCTGATACGGCGCAGCTCCGGCGCGTACCAGCTGTTTTCAGCGAGATCGATCCTTGCACGGTTGAAAATTTCAAGTCCTTGCTGTGCCAGGCCGACGGCAGCCATGCACCTCGCAAACTCCCCCGGAAAGATCCAATTGAACACGCCGTAACGTGCCGCAGACAGCTTCTCCAGACCCGAGTAGAGCATCGTCTGAGCTACATCAATACTTCCCCGCCGGACTCTGCAGAGAGCCTGCAGGCTGAGACCGAGGCCGTGATAGCTCTCGACCGAGTATTTTCCGGCTCGCTCCACGAGCTCGTTGGCAAGCGCTTCAGTCTCGCCATCCTCTGGACTTGTCAGATACATATTGAAGCCGGCCCACGCCAGTGCAACGCAAAGCGGCACGACGTGGTCGAGCTGGCGCGCCTCGGCGATCGCCATTTGATTGAGCCGTCGCGCGTAATCGGGAGAGCCGCGCAGCCAAACCACATTCGACAAGATACCCATGGCATCGACTTTTCGATCATAGCCGAACCGATTGATGATAGCTCGACGTGTGGCTTCATCATCGCGATGCAGCGAGAGTTCCAGGCAGCTTTCGGCCTGCAGCAGTCGTCCCGCATGGTGGTAGCTTATGCCGCGCATGTAATTGGCCGTTGCGATGGGTCCGCGATCAACCCGCCTTTCCGCGATGTCACCACAGCGGTCTGCCAATTCGATCGCTTTGACGTAATTCGGAACCCGTATCTGGTGAGCCCAGAGAACAAGCAGAGAGTCCAGCTGACATTCGACATCATTGAGTCTTTCGGCAAGACCACCCGCTTTCGCCCACGTCGCGTATGATTCTTCAGTCATGCCGCCAGTGAACATCATGCAACTGGCGAGCGCCGACTGAATGATCATTTCCTGGCGTGTTCCCGAATTGACGGTGTCGAGCTGGCTAACAGCCTTCGCCATCCACTCGCGGCATTCGGTGAGCAACGCCATTCCCATCCAGCTGCTTGCCGAGGCGGCAGCGAGCTCTACGGCAATTCGCGCATCGCCTTCGACGGAGAACGCCCAGTTCAAGGCAGATCGGAGATTGTCGACCTCGACCACGAGCGCTCTCGGCCAGCTGGACGCATTCGTCGACGCCCCTTTCCTGAACAAATCGCCAAGGTAGAGGGCATGTCGGCGACGGAGAATATTCTGCTCTCTGCTTTCGCCCAGCCGTTGCGCGGCAAAGGTGCGAGTGACATCCAGCAAGCGCAAACGCGACTCATGTCCGCGCACGGCAATCATCGACTTCGACCGAAGCTCCCAAATGCAATCCGAGACCCGCGACTCATCAATCTTCTCGTCCGCCGTCACTGCGACCGCCGCCTCGAACGTGCATCCACCCGAGAAAACAGCAAGACGGCTCAATACAACTCTTTCCGCCTCGTCAAGCAGCCTATAGCTCCACTCCAGCGTGGCATCCAACGTCTGGTGGCTCGGCTTGGCGGTTCGACGCCCTACCCATGAAAGATTGAGGCCATCGTTAAGCAGGCTCGCGGTTCTGGTGAAGCCGTACACGTCGACCCTGCCGGCGACAAGTTCGATCGCCAGCGCCATCCCGTCCAGCCGGCGGCAAATCGCGGCCGCTATCGGAGCATCACCATCGGCAAGTTCAAAATGACCTCGCACCGCGCGCACGCGGTCCACCAGCAACTGAACAGCGGGATATTGCAGCGTGTCCGTTGCAGAGACCCCGGCATCTTCCGGCGGGCATGCCAGCGCGGGTAGTTCATAGACGTGTTCACCTTCGACGCGCATCGCCTCCCTGCTCGTTGCGAGAAGGTGCACCGCCGGAACACGTTCAAACAACGTCTCCGCAAGAGCGGAGACTCCATCGATGACGTGCTCGCAGCCATCGAGGACAAGGAGCGTCGTGACCTCCAGCAAACAGTCGACCAGGGCGGGGACAATATCGTCGGTCTGGACCACCAGACCGAATGATGTCGCCACGGCCGTCGCAACAAGCGACGCAGCTCCAAGAGAACCGAGATCCACGAAGTGAATTTGACTGTTGAAGACGGAGCGCATTTCGTGGGCAACGGCGACCGCAACCGTGGTCTTGCCGATGCCGCCGGGTCCGACAATCGTCACGAATCTCTGCGAGGCGAGCTTCGCCTGGATTGCGGCGATGGTGTGCTTTCGACCAACCATACGAGCCAGGCGCACGGGCAAAGGGCGCCGCGCGGCGCCTTCGAACTCCATGTCCTGAGGAGACGAACTGATCGGCACAATGAACCTGTAGCCGCGGCCAGGCACATTAGCGATATATCGCCTGCCGGGATCGCTTTGAGCGAGCGCCTTTCGAAGCGCCGATATCTGGACTCTCAAGCTCACCTGGTCGGCTCCTCGTTCCGGCCAGACACGTTCGATCAGGGTCCTTCGGCTGACGGTCTTGTTCGATTGCTCGACAAGGACGATGAGCAGATCCATCGCGCGCGTTCCGAGCGGAACGATGATCGTACCATTTGTCAGCAGTCGACTGCCAATCGACAATTCGAACGGGCCGAAACTCACGATTTGTCCGCTCTGTCCGGTCATCGCATGTTTCTCATCCTTGTCGGCTCTCGAGGTGTAACCGTGCTAGGGGACATCGCGTTCGCGGCGCCAGCTGGATGGGCTCTCACCAAAGGTCTGCCGAAAAAGCCTGCACAGGTGTGCCTGATCCGAAAAACCGACGCTCAGCGCGATATCACTGAGCGAATCCGTACTGCTGATCATCAAATAACACGCCCTCTCCAGCCGCCGCCGGACCACGTAGGCATGCGGTGGTTCTCCGAACGCCTGTTTGAACGAACGCGAGAAGTGTGCCGGACTTCGCTGCGCGACGGCGCTGAGGTCTCTGGTGTGGATCGTGCGGTGCAAATTTCTTTCGATAAAAGCTCGCACGCGGGTGATCTGCCAGCCGGCCAGCGCGCCCGGCTTGGAGCCGTGAGCGCCCGAATGACGCTCGATCTCGGACTGCAGGATGGTGGACGCGGTGGCCAGCGACGCTTTCGCGGCCTCCCGATCACGTTCGAGTTCTCGCCTGGCGGTCTCAAGGAGCCGGGCAAGACTGCTCGCCAGATAATGGAATTGCGAGCCGACATCCGATGATGAATCCGGTATCGTGTTTCGAAGCCCGTCCATATCCAATCCTCGACTACCATCCACCGCTTCGGATAGGTAGGAAGATGCTTCAGCCCACCTCGCTTGGCATGTTAAGTGGTGTTCTGAACTGTTAAAGATGGGCAAATGCACTTTTATTGGGCAAACGCTCACGACGATAAAAAGACATTTATTTTCAACTGCATACGAGGAGGTCGGGGCCGAAGGCGGTCCGCTCGCCGAGGAGCGGAGCGTTGATAGCCAGCCGCTGGACGGGATCTGCGGAGACCTTCCGGCCAAGCGAGGGATCGGACGCCTCGCCGTAGGCCGACGGTACCGATGCTTTGACTTACGACGTGTATTCTTCGAGAATCCTCAAATCCGTGACCGAATAGGAAAGCGAATATCGGAATCCCGACGCGACGCGGCTCGGAGCAAGTTCGTGAAGCTCCTCGCCCTGCGCCTCAGGAAGATTCAGTTCACCCTCACCGATCCACGCCTCGGCGACAGTCCGGTTGTCAGTGACCGACATCGCCAACTCGTTGACCGCCGGTTTGTCGTGGTAACCGGCCACGAGTCGCGGGAAATATCGCAACAGGACTGTAGGCCGGCTGAGGAGCGACAGCCCGTTCTCAACGGGCTTCCGCAACGTGATCCGGGCCTCGGCCAGGCGTTGACCGTGTGCCGACAGACTTGCGCCAAACCGACCACCGGGGGCAACCGAGGCTGCCGCAGGGCTCACGGCGGAATAAGTGCGCGTCTGGAAAATGCTACCGATCTTCTTGGGAAAGCCTTGCGTCCAACCGCGCGCCAGAGCAGCGTCGTTGTCGACGAAGATGTAAGGACACCACATCACCGGCATGTCCCGATACATCGCATCAAGCAACACAAGTGCTTCGCGGTATTGATAACGAGCGGGATCAAGATATTCGTCGTCTTGGGCGGTAAACTGCCAGTCCAGGAACATCATGAGGGCGTGGCCGTTTGACCTTGGATCGGGCGACAAGCCAATCGGCAGCGTTGCAGCGGCAGCCTTGGGATCGGTCCAGAACTCCACTCCGATAACGTCACCGGCGTAGTGCCAAGGCGGCGGCGGCGTCAACGCGGCCTGACCGAACGGCGACTTCGGAAGGGTAAAGCCCTTCAGCATCCGATCTTCCTTCTGCATGCTCCCCCACTCGAGACGGATTCTATGCGAGGCTACTGCGGTTGATTTGATCGACGTGTCGGCTTGTTGATTTCTGCGACTACCTGGAACACGGCTTTGCGGGCCAACAATACCGGCTAGGTCAGATCCGCCAATATCTCGATATCGGTGACGGAACATGAAAACGAGAATCGAAACCCACGACCGACCTTGAGCGGCGCCAGGATATCCAGTTCTTCACCGTAGGCTTCAGGAAAGTCGAGCTCTCCATCGCCCGTCCATATATTGGTGATCAGCAGATCGTTCGAGATGCAGCGAACGAGCTCGTCGACGACAGGCCTGTTGTGCATACCTACGCAGAGGCGCGGAAAATGCCGGCGTCCGACAATCCGGCGATCCAGCAAGCCAGCGAGGTGGGCAGCCTTTTCGTGCAGCGTAATCCGGGCCTGCGCCAGCAACTGGCCATTGGAAGACATCCGGGCGGCAAATTTGCTGTTGCTGACGAGCGGTGCCGACGCCGGATTCATGGCTGCAAAAGTGCGAGTCTGGTGGACGGCAGCGAGTTTTCTCGGATAGCCTTGGATCCAGCCTCTCAGCACAGCCGAATCGTTGTCGACATAGGAATACGGACACCACGCGATGCGCGATCCTCTCCACATCGCATCCAGCAGAACGCTGAATCCCCGACACTGGTAGCGGGCCGGATCGAGATATTCCTCGTTTTGCGCGGCGAACTGATAATCCGTGAAAAGCGCGACCGAGTGTCCGGTGCAATTTTTCTCGAGCTCAACGCCCGCGGGAAGGGTGTCCACCGACATATCGGGATCGTTCCAGAATTCGACGGCCAGAACGTCGCCCACGAAATACCATGGCGGTCGTGGGACCAATGCTGCGGCCCCCAGAGGTGACCTCGGCCCGGCAAACCCTTTCAGCATTTCGTCATCCCCACCGCCGACAGCGCATCAAGGATCTGGCAGCATCTCGGCGCGACAGGCTAAGCGCGATGATACTCGCTCGGCTTGAACGCCCCTGCGAGAGCTTGGCGATCCTTGCTTCGTCGCGCCCCGAAACGCTGTTTGAGCAGGCCACCTCAATGCTGCAGATGCAAGTTCATCAGTTCGGCCGGCATCATGTTCTCGTTCAGATCTGCCATGATCAAGAGCGAGCCGACGACCACCAAGGCGACGATCAGCACACCAAATGCCAGCGCCATCACGTTGTTGGTGTTGTCTGGCCCGGTGGTCACGTGCAGGAAGAACACCAGGTGGACCCCCATCTGTGCGACGGCGAGGACGGTCAGGCCGAGCGAGACGCCGCCTACCCAGAGCAGAGAGGTGTTGGCGACCCAGAACGACATGGCCGTGAGGACCACGGCGAGAGCCAACCCGATGGTGTAGACCAGCGCGCCGGACGACGTTCCTTGTTCCACATCGGGAAGAGCTGTTGCGTCGCCAGGGGCGCGATCGTACTGCGTGTCCGTCATGAAAGGCCTCCCATCAGATAGACCACGGTGAACAGCCACACCCAGATGATATCGAGCGCGTGCCAGAACAGTGAAAAGCAGAGCAGGCGTCGCTCCACCGTCGCGCGAAAGCCCTTGACCGCGATCTGGAGCATCATCACGGCCAGCCAGATCAATCCCACGGTCACGTGCAGCCCGTGGCAGCCAACCAGCGTGAAAAACGCGGAAAGAAATGCGCTGCGTTGAGGAGCGGCTCCGACGGCGATCATCCCGGCGAACTCGCGGAGTTCGAGGGTGAGGAAGGCGGCGCCCAGCGCGAAGGTGGCCACTGCAGCCAGATATGTCCTGAACCGGCGTTGCGACCCGACCGCCAGCGACATCAGCCCGCAAGTGTAACTCGAAGCCAGAAGGCAGGCGGTCTCGATCGCGACGCTGACCTGATTGAACAGCTGAGCACCGCTCGGGCCGCCCGCCGTCGCTTGCGCGAGCACTGCGTAGGCGGCGAACAGCGCCGCAAACATCACGATGTCGCTGAGCAGAAAGATCCAGAAGCCGTAGGCAACGACGACCCGCTTCGGGGCGGGACCGGCCTCGCTTGCGATCGGCCGCGTTTCAGGGCTGACATCATCTATGAGAGCAACATTGACGTTCATACCGCAACCTCCGCCTGGTGGGTCCGGTCGAATCCCGCGATTTCCTCGACCGGAATCTTGATTTCCTCTTCCTCACGGAAGGCGAAGACGAGTATCGTCAGAAGGACGCCGAGCCCACCGATCCCCGCCATCCACCAGATGTGCCAGATCAATGCGAAGCCGGAGATCACAGCGAAGAAGGCGATACTGAAGCCGGCAGCGCTGTTCCTGGGGACTTCGATTGGTGCGTATTCGCGCTCTTGAGCCGCGGGCGCCTGATGAGTGAGCGCGCGTTGTTTCTTCAGCCAATATGCATCGACGCTGGAGACCTGTGGCAACAACGCAAAATTCCAGGCAGGCGGCGGCGAGGCGGTGGTCCATTCCAGCGTACGGCCGTTCCACGGGTCTGCCGCTACCCTGAGCAACTCGCGGTTGCGGACCGAGACAACGAGTTGGATGACCTGGCAGACGATGCCGGCCAGAATCACGGCGACCCCGGCTGCCGCCGCCAACAGCCACGGCTGCCAGCTCACGACATCGTAATGCTGCATGCGCCGGGTCATGCCCATAAGACCGAGCACATAGAGCGGCATGAACGCCAGGTAGAAACCGATCAGCCAGCACCAGAACGAGGCCACGCCCCAACGTTCGTCCAGCCTGAAGCCGAACGCCTTTGGAAACCAGTAATTGTAGCCAGCCAGCACTCCGAACACGACGCCGCCGATGATCACGTTATGAAAATGGGCGACCAGGAACAGGCTGTTGTGCAGCTGGAAGTCGGCGGGTGGAACGGCCATCAGAACCCCCGTCATGCCGCCGATCACGAAGGTCACCATGAACCCGAGCGACCACAGGATCGGAACCGTAAATCGAATCCGGCCGCCGTACATCGTGAACAACCAGTTGAAGACCTTGACGCCTGTCGGCACGGCGATGATCATGGTCATGATCCCGAAGAAGCCGTTGACATTTGCGCTCGCGCCCATCGTGAAGAAGTGGTGCAACCACACGACGAACGAGAGCACGCAGATCACCATCGTGGCGGCGACCATGGACCGGTATCCGAACAGGGGCTTGCCGGAGAAGGTCGAGACAACCTCCGAGAACACGCCGAACGCCGGCAGGATCAGGATGTAGACTTCCGGGTGACCCCACACCCAGAACAGATTGACGTACATCATCGCGTTGCCCTGGCCGTCGATCGTGAAGAAATGAAAGCCGAGGTAGCGGTCGAGCAGCAGCATCGCGAAGGTCGCCGTTAGGACCGGAAAGGCCGCGACAATCAGCAGGTTCGAGGCGAGTGCTGTCCAGCAGAAGACCGGCATGCGCATATAGCTCATTCCGGGGGATCGCGTTTTCAGGATCGTCGCGACGAAATTGATCCCCGTCATCAACGTGCCGACGCCGGAGATCTGCAGCGCCCAGAGGTAGTAATCGACTCCGACTCCAGGCGAGAATTGCAGCTCGCTGAGCGGCGGATAGGCGACCCAGCCGGCCTTTGCGAACTCGCCGACCGCCAGAGAGATGTTCGTCAGGAGGATGCCAGACGCGGTAAGGCCCAGGGCCACCGAGTTTAGCGTCGGGAAGGCCATGTCGCGGACACCGAGCTGCAGCGGCACCACGAAATTCATCAGGCCGATCACGAACGGCATCGCCATGAAGAAGATCATGATGGTGCCATGCGCCGAGAAGATCTGGTCAAAGTGCTCGGGCGGCAGATATCCTTGTGCACCGCCAACCGCAATCGCCTGTTGGGCTCGCATCATGATCGCGTCGGCAAAGCCGCGCAGCAGCATGATCAGCGCCAGGATGATGTACATGACGCCGATGCGCTTGTGGTCGACGGATGTGATCCACTCGCTCCAGAGGTAGGGCACGTAGCCCTTGAGCGTGACCCATCCCAGGACGAACGCAATGACGAGCACCATCATCGCCGTCGCGCCCATGACGATCGGCTGGTCGAACGGGATTGCGCTCCAGCTGAGTTTGCCGAGTAGAGTCATTTTTCAGCCCTCATCGATTTGGGATAGCTGCGACACAATGCGTCGTCGGACTGGACTTCGGAGACCAGAATGCTGTCGAACAGATCGGTCGCGACCGCGCGATAGGTGAATGGCGCGACCGTTTCGCTGGGCTTGGCCAGATCGGCATATGTCTTCGCGTTGAGTTCTGGACCGTCGCTACGCACCAGATCGACCCACTGCGCGAACTTTTCGGCCGGCACCGCATCGACGTTGAAATGCATGTCGGAGAAGCCATCGCCGCTGAATTGCGCCGACATTCCGCGGTAGGTCCCGGCATCGTCAGCCCGGAGATGAAGCCGGCTCACCATTCCCGCCATGGTGTAGATCTGGCTGCCGAGCTGCGGCACGAAGAAACTGTTCATCACCCCCGAAGAGGTCAGCTCGAAACTGACCGGCGCGCCAACGGGAATGGTCAGTTGATTGACGCTCGCAATGCCTAGCTCGGGGTAGATGAACAGCCATTTCCAGTCCAACGAGGCGACCTGGACCCTGACCGGCCTTTCAGTGGAGGCAATCGGTTTGCGCGGGCTGACGTCGTGTGATCCGACCCACGCAACGCCCCCCACCAGGAACACCGTCATGGCCGGGATCGACCAGACGAGCATCTCCAGCCTACCGGAATATCTGAAATTCGGCCGATAGCGCGCGCGCTCGTTCGATGCCCGAAACCAGATGGCGAAGCCAAGCGTGGCGAGGATCGTCGGGATCACGATCGCGAGCATGATGCCGAGCGAATTGAACAGGATTTGCCGCTCGGCAAGGGCAATCGGCCCTTTCGGATCGAGGCCGCCCTCAACACAGCCTCCGAGCGTCGCGGTAGCGACCAGGAGAACGGCGATTAGAAGATATCTCATCTCAGACCTCCTGTGTCCTGACGCGGATCGAGCTGCATGTGATCCTGATGGCCTGCACAGACACTGCGCTGATCCGCGCGCCACGCGACGCGTGCCCGAATCGAGATGAGTTGGCGCTACGATCCATCATCAGGGTCGCGAACAGCACGAACAGGTAGACGATGGAGAACACGAAGATCCGGCGAGCTGCGCGCCGATCGGTTCCCCCGCTGCCGCTCAGCCGGAACGCGAGTCCCAGAAAAAGCGCCCCGCAGATCGCAGCCATCGCGCCATAGATCGGGCCCGCAAAGCCGAGCACCCACGGCAGTTCCGAGGCCGGAACCAAGAGGAGGCTGTAGATCAGGATCTGCCGTGTCGTCGCAACTCGTCCCGCAACGACCGGCAGCATGGGCACGCCCGCGCGGGCATAGTCGTCGCAGCGATTGAGCGCCAGCGCCCAGAAGTGAGGCGGCGTCCACAGGAAAATGATCAGGAACAGGATCAGAGGCTGAATGCCGACGTCCCCGGTCGCGGCCGCCCATCCGATGACCGGCGGCAGCGCGCCGGCCGCGCCGCCGATCACGATGTTCTGGCGCGTGGACCGCTTCAGCCAAGCCGTGTACACCACGACATAGAACAGGATCGCGCCCGCGAGCAGCGCTGCCGCGGTGATGTTCGTCGCAAGCGCCAGGCCTGCGACCGCGGCGACGGCAAGCACCAGCCCGAGTCCAAGCGCCCCGGACGGCGACACCCTGCCGCGCGGGATTGGCCGCATCGCGGTTCGCGTCATGACGGCATCAATGTCGGCGTCGTACCACATGTTGAGCACGCCGGCGCCGCCGGCGCCTGCGGCGATCGCGAGAACGGCAATCAAGGCCATGAACGGCTCGAGGCGAACCGGCGCACTGATCAGCCCGACGAGCGCGGTGAAGACAGCGAGCATCATCACGCGCGGCTTCGTCAGCGCAACAAACTCAGGCAAACGGCCAAACCCGATCAAAGAGTGCACAGAATGCGATGGTGATGCGAAGCCAGCTTCGGAATCGCAAAGCTGGTCAGCGACAGTCTTGACGTTCATCGCGCTGCTCCGGGTTCGTTCGAAAGAAAGCAAGTCGTCGCGCTTGCATCGTCCACGCGTGTGGCTGCACACTTCTCACAATGCCGTTTCAACGGGGAGCGCGCTTGAACGCGGCTGCTCGATTGCGACAATTCGTGCTGAAACCTCCCGGCTGGTCGGTGATGACCAGATACGCACGCATCAAGCTGGCGTGATCCGGACGATCGGAGCACGTTTTGACAAGCGCGCGGAAGCAACCATCCCTAAGTCGGATAATCACTCGGCCCCCAAATGACGCCCGCTCAATCTTGGCCGGCGATCTCATTCGACGGGCGGGAATAGCGTTGACTAATCCGGAGATCTGTCATGAAGACCCCTACGCTTTGGATAATTGCAGCGGGCTGCCTTATCGGCCTGGCGTCAACCGCTAGCGCGCGGACGACATTTGACGGCTCTTGGGACCTTCTCTTCGTGACGCAACGGGGCGAATGCGATCCCAGCTACAACTTCACCGTCAACGTCGCCAATGGGGTTGTGACGCATCCCAATCTCGTAAAGTTCAAAGGATACGTCGCCCGCTCCGGCACGGTCCGCGCCTCCGTGACGGTTCATGAGAAATACGCTTCAGGCACAGGCCGGCTTTCCGGCGTCTCCGGCCGGGGGACATGGCGCGGCTATTCTGGAAATGCCCGCTGTTCCGGCTATTGGACCGCGCAACGCAATTGACGCCTCGCAAAGGCGAGACGCCGCGGGCTTGAACGCGGCATAGGTGTCCTATGCATCGCAACACCGTTCAAGAATGGCCGCGTTCAGGGCTGTATCCAGTGTCGGATCATAACACGGACTGACTTCAGGAACCCTTGGGTGACACCGATGACGACAGTTCTGACCAAATCGTTCCCGGAGGACAAGCCGCTCGCCGCGAAAGCGGCTGCGCGAAAGAAACGTGTCTTGATCATTGGCGGCGGGTTTGCCGGCATCGCCGCAGCCCATGCACTCAAGCGGGCCGACGTCGAAATCACGCTGCTCGACCGGCGCAATCACCATATCTTCCAGCCCCTTCTGTACCAGGTCGCGACCGCGGTGCTGGCGCCCTCCGAAATTGCAACGCCGATCCGCCAGCTCGAGACCAAGCAGGGGAATCTCAGCGTGATCCTGGCCGACGTGACCGCGATCAATATTGGCGTCCGCACCGTCGAGGCGCTTTGCCCCGGATCAGGAGCTCGAACATTCGAGTATGACTTCCTGGTCGTGGCCACCGGAATGCGTCCGAGCTATTTTGGCCATGATGAATTTGCCGCGAATGCGCCAGGCCTCAAGAATCTCAACGACGCCGTGTTGATCCGTACCAAGATCCTCAGCGCATTCGAGCTGGCGGAGTCGAATGACGATGAGAAAGAGCGGGCACGCCTGATGACCTTCGTGCTCGTCGGCGCGGGTCCGACCGGCGTCGAACTGGCCGCTTCGATCGCTCACCTGGTCTCGGTGACGCTGCGGAAAAACTTTCGCAACATCGATCCCGCCAAGAGCAAGATTGTGCTGCTGGACGGCGGCGCTCGCGTCCTTCCGACTTTCGCGGAAAGGCTGTCGCGCAAGGTCGCCAAGCGACTCGGCAAGCTCGGCGTTCAGGTCCTGACCGGAGTGAAGGTCGAAAGGGTGGACGAAAGCGGCGTCGTTGCGGCGGGCGCCCGGATTCCGAGTGCCACCGTGCTCTGGACGGCAGGCGTCGCCGCCTCTCCGGTCGTGAAAATGCTCGGCACGACGACGGACCGGGCCGGCCGTGCCTTCGTCGGTCCTTTCCTGGACATCCCCGAAGCGCCCGACGTCTTCGTCGCCGGCGATGCCGCCGCGATGACTCAGGATGGTCACCCCGTGCCCGGCGTAGCGCAGGCTGCGATCCAGCAGGGACGTTTTGTCGGGCGTTTGATCGCGGCCCGGGTCCGTGGCCGGAAGGATGGCCATCCCTTCCGCTACCGCAGCAAGGGCAACATGGCGGTGGTCGGCAAGAACTTTGCGATATTGGAGGCCGGACGCCTCCGCACCGCTGGCTTCGCGACCTGGTTGGTATGGGCGGTCCTGCACGTGCTGGCGCTGCCTCAACTGCAGAACCGTTTCCGCGTGCAAACGCAATGGTTCTGGTCGTATCTGTCCGGACAACGCAGTTCGCGTCTCATCTCCGAAGCACCGCGCCGATAGTTGCTCGCGGTTGAGAGGCGCTCCATGGACGCTTCTTTCATCTCAGCATTAGCGGCTCTCACCGGCACAGCCGTTGGCGGACTGACGAATGCCTTCGCCAATTGGCTCAATCATCGCACCCAAGTCCGCGCCCAGTGGCTCCAGCACCAGAAGAACCGGCGGCAGATCCTTTACCGCGATTTTATCGACGAGGCTTCGAAGTGCTACATCGATGCGCTCCAGCACGGCGAGGCTGACATTGCCGGCCTCGTCGGTCTCTACGCCAAGCTCGGCAGGATGCGCGTGCTCTCCTCCAAGCCGGTGGTGCACAGCGCGGAAATCATCGTGAGAAAAATTCTGGATACCTATCTGGAGCCCGACAAGACCTTCGTCGAGCTGCGCGACATGGCAGTTCAGGGAACGATTGACTTGTGGCACGACTTCGCGCACGCCTGCCGAGAGGAATTCGAAGATCTGCAAGCTCGACAATTCTGAGCTTTCCTCGGGTCCGTAGCGATCATCCCGCGGTTCGCAGGAACCGGGAGCGGCGACCACAGATGGTCAGACTGATGGTTCCAATGCTCACCCCAAGGGGCGGCGGATTCCCCCGCCCGACCATGCTGGTGGCATGCTACGCCGCCTGTCCCCTGGTTTTCGGAATAGCTCCGCTGGCTCGCAAGCCGTCGATGTCGGCCGCACCAAACCCCAATTGCCGAAGAATCTCGTCAGTGTGCTCCCCGAGTTCGGGAGCGCGCTTGGCAGGAACCTTCGCAACGCCATGAACCTGAATCGGGCTGGAGATCGTCGACGTCAGCTTGCCGCCAGCGCCATCGAGCGGAACGATGATGTCGTTCGGCCGCAGCTGCGGATCATTGACGACCTCCTGCGGGCCGCGCACCGCGCCGAACGTGACGTGAACGCCGCTGAAGACCTCATACCAATGCGCCATCGGCTTCGCACAGAAGACTTCATCCAGGATCGCCGTGAGCTGCGGCATGTTCGCCATCAGCTTCGCCGGATCGGCGAAGCGCGGATCCGCCAGAAGATCAGCGCGGTCGAGGGCCTTCGCCACCGCCTCCAGCTTGTCGGGCGTCACGATAAGGACGAACCAGGTGTCATCGGCGGCGCGATACACATTCATCGCCGCATTGGCCGGGTGCATGCGATCGTGCAGCCCGAAGAATTTCGCCTCGCACAGTGCAGCCTGGATCGACACGCTCGCGGACCAGATGCCCTCGGCCAGCAGCGAGGTCGTGACATATCCACCCTCGCCTGTGCGCTCGCGACGATAGAGAGCGGTGACGATCGCAGAATAAAGTCCGACCGCGGTGGCATTGTCGCCGCTGCCTGCCACCGGCCAGGTCGGCGGTGCGCCGGCGTCACGCGTCATCGAGAGCAGCCCGCTGCGCGCCCAGTAGGACGTAATGTCGAAGCCAGGAAGATCGGCATCGGGACCCTTGTCGCCGAAGCCGGTGATGTCCGCATAGATGAGCCGCGGGTTCCACCGCGCCACATCTTCATAGGCCAGCTTCAGTCGCGCGCGGGCGGGATGCGGCGTGTTGACAACCAGCACGTCGGCCCATTTGACGAGCTTTTCAAGAACCTGATGGGCGCTCGGGGATTTCAGGTCGAGTGTCATGCCGCGCTTGTTGCGATTGGCAAGGTGCCAGGCATAGGCGTCATCCGCGACCGGTTGCGGCGGAAGCTTGTGGGCGTGTCTCCAGAGCTCGCCGCTCGGCGGCTCGACCTTGATCACATCGGCGCCGAAGTCGGACAGGATCACGGCGGCGCTTGGGCCTGCGATGAAGCTTGCCAGGTCAACCACCTTCAATCCCGAGAAAATGTTGTCGCTTGCCATGACTATCCTTTCTGACTTGTCCTGTGCAGAGGTCGCCTCACCGCCCGTGAAATTGCGGCGCACGTTTCTCGAGGAAGGCCGAGGTGCCCTCCTTCTTGTCCTGGGTCGCAGCGCAAATGCCGAAGTAGGAAGCTTCCAGCACGAAGCCCTCGGCCTGGCTGGTCTCCAACCCCTTGTTCGCCGCCTCCAGAGAGAACTTCACGGCAATTGGCGCGTTCGCCGCGATCAGCTTCAGGATGGCCTCGGCGCGCTCGATCAGATTGGCAGCCGGAACGACCTCGTTGACGAGGCCGATGCGATAGGCCTCCTGCGCAGAGATCGTTTCCCCGGTGAGGATGAGCTGCAAGGCGCGGCCCTTGCCGACCAGCCGCGGCAATCGCTGTGTGCCGCCGCCACCCGGCAGCAGGCCCAGTTTCACCTCGGGCTGCCCGAACTTGGCATGTTCCGCCGCGATCCTGAAGGTACAGGCCATCGCCGTCTCGCAGCCGCCGCCGAGGGCAAAGCCGTTCACGGCCGCGATCACCGGCTTGCCGAGGTTTTCGATCAGGTCCAGCACGCTCTGCCCGAAACGACTGGATTCCTCCGCCTCGTAGGCATCGACATGGGCGAGTTCGCTGATGTCGGCACCGGCGATGAAAGCCTTGTCGCCAGCGCCCGTGAGGATCACGCCGAGCACGGATGGGTCGGCCTTCGCAACCTCGAAAGCGGCCCGAATGTCAGTCCATGTCGGGGTGTTGAGCGCGTTGAGCACCTTCGGCCGATTGACCGTCACGTAGGCGACCGGCCCTTTTCTCTGGTAGATGACATTAGCAAGTTCGGGCGGTGCGGTTGGCGAGGCGCCGGGCACAAGTGCCGGCGAAGGCGTCGCCGTTGTGGCTTCAGAAGCCATATTCGATTCTCCTCTGTGAAAGGCTGGCCGGCGTCGGAGCGCCGGCGCATTCAGTCGTCAGATGAAGGCGCCAATGCCGGTGATGGCCTTGCCGACGATCAGATTCTGCATCTGGTACGTTCCCTCGTATGAGTAGAGCGCCTCGGCATCGGCGAAGAAGCGACCGACATTGTAGTCGGCGATGATGCCGTTGCCGCCCAACAGCTCGCGCCCCCATGCGACGGTCTCGCGCGATTTGGCCGTGCAGAATGCCTTCGCGAGCGCTGCCTGGTGATCGGTCAGCTTGCCTTCATCGTCGAGCTGCGCCAGGCGAAGCATCAGGCACTGACACGCGGTCAGGTTGGCGAGCATCTTGGCGAGGAGGTCCTGCACCATCTGGAACGAGGCGATCGGCTTGCCGAACTGCATCCGCTCCTGGGTGTATTTCAGCGTCGCTTCGTACGCGCCCATCTGGATCCCCGTCGAGGCCCAGCCCACCATGTAGCGCGTCATCCGCAGCACCCGCGCGGTATCGCGGAACGAGTTGCCACCCTGCAGACGATTGGCTTCCGCCACCCGCACATCCTTGAGCGTGATCTGGCCGTTCTGCACCACCTTGAGCGCGATCTTGTGCTCCATCTTCTCGACGCTGAAGCCGGGCGTCGATTTGTTCTCGACGATGAAACCCTTGACCTGGTTGTCCGCCAGGTCCCGCGCCCAGATGATCGAAATGTCGCACCATGGCGAATTGCCGATCCAGCGCTTCTGTCCGTTGAGAATCCAGGTCTCGCCTTCCCGCTTGGCGGTGGTGGTCATCCCCCCGCTCGTTCCCGAGCCGACCAGAGGCTCGGTGAGGCCAAAGCAGCCGATCTTCTCGAAACGCGCCATTTGTGGCAGCCACTTCTGCTTCTGCTCCTCCGATCCATCGAGATAGATCGAGCCCATGGCAAGGCCGCTGTGCACGCCGAAAAAGGTACAAAAGGAGGCGTCGGTGCGGGCCAGCTCCATCGCCACGAAGCCGAACAGCTTCTGGCTTCCGCCGGCGCAACCATAGCCATCATAGCCAAGGCCGCCGATGCCGAGCTCCTTGACCGAGGGCAGCAGCTCGAATGGAAACGCATCATCGGACCAATACTTGTTGATGAGCGGCCGAACCCTGGTCTCCATGTAGGTCCGCACCTTCTTGACGACCGCCCTTTCCTCAGGCGTGAGAAGCTCAATCAGCTCATAGAAATCGCCGTTCGGCGACGGCAGGGGCTTCGTCGCGACTGTCTTGGGGGCAGCGGTGGCTGTGGGCATTGGAATCTCCGTTCAATTCAGCTTTGAAAGCCTGGAAGCCTTGAAGAAGTCGGATGCTTGCTCAGTCCCGGCCGTCCGACATCGAAGCGGCCAACGAATCGTGAAGTCCAGTTCGGCTTCGGCTGGCACTCGGTCTCAACCGACCGGCATCGTCAATTTCGGCGCGCTGGACTTGGCAGCCTTGTTGCGCAGCTCGATAAGGCCCAGCAGGACCTCGTCGCGCTCCGCCTCCAATTCGTCAATCAAACGCGATCCGGCCTCGGCATGGACGCTGTCGATGAGCTTCTTCTGCACGTCCGGGGTGAGCACCGGCGAGCCGAGGGTCTTCCACCAGGCCGTCATCGGGCCGGTGAACTGCTGGAAGAAGTGCTCGATGCCGCCTGGACCGCCGCCGAGATGGTTGAGCATCATGTTGCCCATCACGCCCCAGCGCAGGCCCGGGCCCCAGCACAGGGCGGTGTCGACGTCGGCGGCGCTCACCACACCCTCGGCGACAAGGTAATAGACCTCGCGCGCCAATGCGGCCTGCAGGCGGTTGGCGACGTGGCCGGGCATCTCCTTGTTGACGCGCACGGTTCGCTGCCCGATCGACGAGTAAAATTCCGCTGCGCGCCCGATTGTCGCTTCCGAGGTCTTTGCCCCGCCAACGATCTCCGTCAGCGGGATCAAGTGCGGCGGATTGAACGGATGGGCGATGACACAGCGCTCCGGATGGGACGCGGCGCCCTTCTGGATTTCGCTCATGGTGAGCCCCGACGAACTCGACGCGATGATCACGTTCGGCGGCAGCAGTTCGTCGAGTTGCCCATAGAGCTTCTGCTTGAAGTCGATCCGCTCGGGCCCGTTCTCCTGGACGAGATCGACTCCATCGACCGCCTGCGCGAGCGCGGCCGAGAACTTCAGGTTCGACTGCGACGCCCCAGGCGAAAGACCCAACCGCTTGAGCGCCGGCCAGGCAGCCTCCACGAATTTCCGCAGCCCGGCTTCTGCATTCGGCGCGACATCCGTCGCGACGACATGCAGTCCCTTGGCGAGAAACAGCGCGGTCCAGCTGGCGCCGATGACGCCAGTGCCGATGATGGCGATCCGGCGAATGGGCTTGTTCGGTGACATCTCAGATCTCCTTGGAAATTTCGGCGTAGGCGATGCCTGTGAGGTTGCCCTGCGCGTACAGGAAATTGCGTTCGCCCGATCCGTCCAGCCGCGCGGTGTAGATTGAGCCGGCGAAATCAGTCACAAACATGCGGTCGCCGGAAACGTCGAGCGCGATTCCGATACCTTCCATCAGATGGGTCAGCACGATTTCCGGTTCGGCCGGCGTGTTGTCGATCGAGGCGCGGTTCACCGTATTTCCGCGCGGTGGATCGCCGCGATCCGTCCAGTAGAGAACACGGTTCTGGTGATCGAGCTCGAGATCGATCGGCTCCGGCAGGTTGTCGAAGAACACCTCGATGTCGGAGCGGCTGGAAGGGCTCTCGCCTCCGGGAATTTCCAGGTTGGCACGGAAGATGCCACCGCGCCCGGCATTGTCGGGACCCTTTTGCGACCAATAGATCTTCTCGTGCCTGGGATCGATCGTCAGCCCAACGCACCATCGCGTCTGGTCGCGGCGGTCGGACTCGCCACGACCGGTTTCGATCAACGTCTCAGTCTGCGAACCATCGAGATTTGCGCGCATGACACGCATACCTTCGCGATCGCACCAGTAGAGCTTGCCGCCCTTCTTATCGAGAATGATCTGCTTCGGGGTGTGAGTGATTCCCTGCGGGACGATCACCTTGCGGTTCTTGCCGTCGAGGTCGGCACGCTCGATGGACCCGTCGTCCAGGTTTGGAACACCCATGTTGGTCCAGTAGATGTGCCCCGCCTCGACATTGACGACGATGCCGTCCGGGAGATGGCAGCGCGTCACGATGGTCTTGCGGTCGCCACCGTTGCTGTCCATAGAATGAATGCATCCGGCATTCAGCTCGAGCACGAAGAGACGGGGGACGACGCCGTTCGCTGCAGCGCTCCGGGACGATTTCACGTCGGCTTCAGTCATCGTACACCTTCATGGCTGCCCGACGCGAATTTCGTCAGGTGTCGACCGTGACTGTGCCGCGAACTCCGGCTGTGATCTTGAATGCGATTGTTGCTGCTGGGATGGCTGTGCTTCCGCGCGAGACCGACGCTTGCTCGGCACTGAGTTCGGGACCACGAGTGCCCTTCCTCGAGCTCCGCGAGACATGTTTCTGCCATCGCGGCCCAGGCAAACACGAAGCTGTGAGCTGGCCTTGGACGTACTGGTGAGCGTCGAGTTTGAGACAAGCAAACGATGGAGGCAGGGTTGCTTGTAAGCGACTTGGTCTCCGGAAGCCTCGCACTAGCTGAGCGGGACGGCTGCTTTCGTCTAGGAGGCTCGTCTGGATGTCATCCCACTTTTCAAGCTGGTGGGCGAGACATCGAGGCGGCAGCCTGCGGACGATGTTCGCATGCATGGGCGTTTTTCTGGTCGGCTCCGTCCAAATGCCCGGGCCATCCGCTGCCGATTTCGCTGCACCTCATTACGTTCAGGCTGCGATTTACGTGCAGCGCGACTCTTCGGTGGTCAGGGCTTCCTTGGCGTCCGATCCAGCGATCAACCAAGATGGGCGACCCGCTCAGCTGTTCGGTATGGAGACGGAACCGGTGGCCAGCGGCGAGATTCTGGAGAAGTGGCGGCGCGTGACGGCTGACTTCGCACGGGAGTTCGAAACCCTCGCACGATGCCGGGCGAACGGACCCTGCCCAGCCGCAGCACAAAAGCTCATCGATATCAGTGCGGCCGGCGCCGATCGGAGCGGCCGTGCGCGGGTCGGCTTGATCAACAAGGCCGTGGACCTCGCGATCAGCCCCGTCAGTGACGAAGTCCAATGGGGCGTTCCGGACCATTGGAGCGCTCCATTCGAGACTCTCGGCTCCAATCGGGGCGACTGCGAGGACTACGCCATTGTCAAATATGTTGCGCTGTTGGAAGCGGGCCTGTCCGAACATGACGTGAGCATCGTCATCGTGAGAAACATCCTGCCGGATGAAGATCATGCCGAAGTCGCGGTTCGCGTCGATGGCCGGTGGCTCCTCCTGGACAATCGCACGCTGACCCTGGTACGCGACACAAACGTCACGCGGGCGATTCCCAAGTACGTGCTCGATCATGACGGCGTCAGGCGATTCATCCGGAGTATTCGGATTCGTCAGGCGAATGGCCCGACATGAGCGTGGCTGATCCAGCAGGACGGATCCCCCGGGTCCTGACGTCGCCTAATGGTGCCCGGTTCGCCGATCCATTTTATCCGGTTTCACCCGCGGGACGACCGTCGGCCTGCCCGCTGACCGGTCGCTGGGCGGATTCTGGCTCTCTTCTCACGCTGAAGAGACGGACCGGCTCCTTGCAACCGCGCAATCGGTGGAATCCTTCGTCGACAAACGCTTTCGCAAGTTCCGGACTGCCCTCCGCCAGCAGCGCCTCCACGAATTCACCGGTCACCAGCACCGCGGCATCGAGCGTTCGGCAATAGGCTTCAACGCGGCTCGCGATATTCACGGTGTCCCCGATCAGGGTGAGTTCGAGCCGCTTTTCATTGCCAACATTTCCCTGTACGACCTCGCCGAAATGAATGCCAACGGCGATACGGACCGCATCCTCGTTGGAGCGGGCGCGCTGCTGATTCCAGCATTCGATCAGTTTCACGATGTCCAGGGCACACACAGCGGCATTTGTGGCATCTCGCAGGCTCGTCAGGGGTGGGCCGAAGAAAGCCATCAGCCCGTCGCCCAGATACTTGTCCACCGATCCATGATTGGCAAAAACCGCCTCGCTCAGGTGGTGAAGCAGATCGCGCAGCATGCTGATCACAACGTCCGGTGACCTTCCCGACGAATACGCGGTAAAGCCGATCATGTCGGCAAACAGAACAGTGGCAGGTTGGCGACGTGCGTAGACAAAGGGAGCATGGATGCCGACTAGTTGGTCGACTATTCTGGGCGAAAAGAAGCGAGCGAGGTTTGCGCGCTCCCGCTCGACTTCCTTGACGCGTTCGTTGGCTGCCACGTTCCGGAGCACAAGGATGGTGGTCGTCAGGATCGAAACCAGGCTGACCGCAAACCGCAGCGGGGCGGTTCCATCAACCACAAATCCGTGGACAAGCATGTAGCTGAAGACCGTAAGGAGAGCGCAGGTAACGCCCGTGATCACGACGCCACGGCGATGAAGGTCATGAGCGGCAATCAAGACAACTCTCACATAGAGGGAAGCTACCGCAAACTGGAGAGACGTCAGCGTATCGATGAGAAAAATGCCGCTCGCGAGCGCCGCCGCCACGGGAAGGAAACGAAGGTCGGCGAGATGGTACAGCATCGAACTACCGCTTTCCCTTCGCCGGATCGGCTGCCTGCCCGGGGACCGCGAGCGTATTCGAGGTCGCTTTTGGGGCCGCCAGTCACGAGAGCCTCAGCCGCCTGGTCTCTTCAATGGATGATCGCGACGGGCGTGACGATCAGATAGCTGATCATGCTAGGACTGCTCCCGGTCCGAGACGTCGATTGGCTCGACGGCGTAGGGAAGCCTGCTCCTTTCGCGATGTCCAGGGTGCCGCACACGCCCGAAGCAATCTTGATTATTCGTGATCCATTTAGAGGGAAACTGCGGTAGCTGCCGCCCAGCCAAACTCTCAATCTGCCGCCACGACGATGGGCTTGATCTTCGTCGGCGCCTTGTCAGCGCTCTTCGACCAGGACCGGTAATACGCCAGCGCGGTCATCAGCAGGATGCCGACAATGCTGACCACGATCTGCATCCAGATCGCGCCTGAAATCTCGACCAGCACGAAATGTGCGGCAAAGGACAGGAATATGCCGGCGCAAAAGACTTCGAGCGACTGCTGACCGCATTTGATCGCGGGCCGAAAGATCGGCCATTCCAGCCCCGGCCAATCGCGTGGCAGCAGACGAACGACAAAGAAGGCGAACACGACAAAGTGCAGCAGACGATAAGGCGCGAGGTTGGTCTTGTCGTTCGGATTGAAGGCGCCGTAGAGCTCCGGTGGGATCAGTGAGCGCAGTTCGTCAAACTGGCCCGCCATTGTCATCACCAGCGCGAACAGAAGGTAGGCCGTGCCGAGCACCAACGCGCTGCGCGATCGAATGAATGGCATCGCCTGTGCCGATCCGCCAAGCGCAAACCAGGCCCCGAACGTGAACAGCAATTGCCAAGCGAATGGATTGAAGTACCAGACGCCACCTGGATAGGCCGGAAAGTTCCAGCCGAACTGCCTGGCCATCACATAGAGCAACGCCGAAGCGGCCAGGGTCATATTGGGTCTGCGCAGCATCAGCCACAGTATCGGCGGGAACACACCCATCAGCACGATGTAAAGCGGCAGCACGTCCATGTTGACCGGCTTGAAGCGAAGGATCAGCCCCTCGAACAGCAACTGCGCCGGGTTTTCCAGGAAGCGCCGTATGTTGAACTCATCGGTGAAACTGGAGTTACCATACCTCTGCGCGAGATATCCGATTTCGGTGAGGTAAAGCACGAACAGGAAGACATGGGCGACGTAGATCTGCCAGACGCGCTTCAGAAGCCTCGATGCGCCGACGATAAACCCGCGTTCGAGCATCATCCGTGCAAAGACGAAGGCGACAGTGTAGCCGGAAATGAAGATGAAGAGATCCGCAGCATCGCTGAAGCCGTAGTTCCGCGTTGTCACCCAGTTCACGACATTATTGGGGATATGGTCCAGGAAGATTCCCCAATTTGCCACACCGCGGAACAGGTCAAGTCGGAGATCTCGGCCTTTCGCCGGGAGCGTAGCGAGAATCTTCATCGTTGTTGCACCGAAGCTGTGGCACGCGGTATCCGCCGACTGTTTGCCTGCGCGGGTGCGCCCGCAGTTACGGCGCCTGCCCCAGCATTTCGACGGCCGCTCCGAGCCTAGCTGCCCGATAACTGCTGGTATTGTACAAATGTGCGCATGCTCGATTGGGCTTTCATTGTCTACGCGACGTTACTGAGCGACCGCCCGCGCGGCGTAGAGCAACGGCCAGCGGCAAAAGATTACCGCGAAACTTACCATTCCAATTCATGAAGCGTTGGATCGCGAGCTTTCGACAGCGAGCCGCAGTCACTCAACAATTTTGGTTACTGCCTATGGTGAGCGGTTCTCGGTGAAGGGTTCGGCCAAATGATCTCAGCCGCGATCCACGAGGCCGGATTGCCCGGACGCTGCAAAGCACATGGCCTTCGGAAAGCTGCCGCACGGCGACTCGCCGAAGCAGGGCGCTCGGTAAGCGAGATCGCGGCGATCACCGGACACAAGACGTTGGCCGAGGTCGAGCGCTATACGCGAACGGCAGACCAAGAACGATTTGCGAGACCAGCGATCCGGCGACAGTCTGAAAACAGAAGTGGCAAACCGCCTGCCGGCGAAGTGGCAAACACTACCGACGAAGCCTTAGAAATCAATAACTTGATGGCAAAAATGGCGCTCCCTAGGGAAGTCCGCGAATTGAGGAATTTCAAAGGGTTACCTAAACGTTTGGGAAAATGGGCCCTCATTGATCTTCAATGCGTTTTACAGCCATCGCCCAAACACGGTCTGCCTAACGTCAGCACAAAGTCGGCGGATAATGAGCGAGGTAACAAAAACAGTCCTTTTGTGCACCATCCCTTTGGCGAGAGGCCCTCAGCAGTCCAATTGCTACATAAGAAGCACCCGAAAGCTTACGAGGGCACAAGATGCTTGGTACGGGCCTCTGCCGGATTCCAGTAGGGCCACACTGAGGGCATGACGGCTGTGGTGGGAGAGGACCCAGGTTTGTATGTTCTCCGCGGGGGCCATCGTAAGGGAACGTGCCTCGCGCAAAATGGCGGCCCGGCAGGCAGAGGACCGGTCAGCCTCGTCCGGCTGACGCGCCCACAAACTTGCCGACGTCAAGACCTAAACCACCACACATTCCTTACGCATGCCATGCCGCCGCAACCGCATTTTGCAGGCTAGCATCGCTTGGAATCGTATGAATGCTTGAGCTGGTTGGATCAAAGCCCGCGTTGTTTGCCGAGTAGGTGGCCATCGCCTGCACGAGTTGCGAAATCTGGCTGTCGAGCTTAAGTCCGTCGCTTGTACCAAAGCTCTGCACCTGCGCGCGTGCGTTTCCTCCAAACCATCCATCGATCGTAACCCGATTCATGGTGCCCAAAAGATCAATTTCGAGATCATTCCCGTTCTGCTTGAGCCAAAGATCGCTCGCGCCAATCCCTGGCCCAAAATCGACTTCTCCATCCGGAGTGCTAAGTCCGTCCGAAGCGGAGTTGTCGATGGCCACTTTCCCGAAACCCAAGGCGATCTGATAGGAATCGTATCCACCATTGCCGACCAGGATGGAGTCGCCGACACCCGCCGACAGGACGTCGTTGCCAGGGCTGCCGACGATGGCGGGATGCGCCGACACGTGCAGCACATAGCTGAGGCCAGCCGGCGGAATGTTATTTCCGCCGTAGCTTCCGACCGCGAGATAGTAGATCCCGGTCTGGGAAACAGTGTAGGAGATTAGGCTGTTGTAGCTTAGGCTGCCCGGGTCGCCGGCGCTGTCATCATTGAATGCGACCGACGTCATATTCGAGTCGAAAAGCTGGATGACGGAATCGAAGCTGCCGTGATCGATGTCGAACGTGACCTGATCGTTCGCGACCAGCTGGACCGCGTAGTACTCCCTCCCACTGCCGCTGGTGGTCGCCCGGATCGTGGCATGGGGTATCGTCGTCGACGAGCCAATCTCCTCGTTAGCCAGAAGATCGAATGCGCTGGCCGGAACCATGACGGCGCTCGACGTGCTCGTATTCACGATAGTCGCCGGCTTCAGGATGTCGGGCGCGTCCCGGAGTTGAGGTACGATGACCACGACTGCGCTGGCGAGATCGGCGAGGGTGAGGCCAGTCAGCCTGATCGTTCCGAACGCGCCGGCGTCGATCACAACATCGCTGCCGATTTCCGTCGCGGCCGACAGTACCGCGTCTCGATCGGCAAACAGGTTGCTGCCAAAGGACAACACGTCTTCGCCGGTGTCGAAATCGGTGATGACGTCATTCCCGAAGGACGCCAGGAAGGTGAAGGTGTCATGACCCGCGCCGCCGCTCAACGTGTCGGCACCACCACCGCCATCGAGCGTGTCGTCACCCCCGCCACCGGCCAGTGCGTTGTCTCCCCCATCACCCGTCAGCACGTCGTTGTAGGAAGAGCCGATCAGGTTCTCGACGCCGATCAGAGTGTCAGTCCCGGCTCCGCCCGTATTCTGTGCCGTAGGGACGGCGAGATTGACAGTCACGCCCGCGATTGCCGAGGCATAGCTTGCCGTATCGATGCCATCACCGCCGTATAGATAATTGTTGCCGGCGCCGCCGGCCAGGACGTCGTTTCCGGCACCGCCATCGAGGATATCATCACCGGCACCTCCCTCGACCAGATCATTGCCGTCCCCAGCGAGTAGCACGTTGCCTCCATCGGCTCCGATCAGCGTGTCGTCGCCGGCATCGGTCTCAACCGCCTCGATGCTGGTCAGCATCGTCGTCGCGATCCCCGGACCGCTGGCGGTACCGAGCGCGAGGTTCACTAGGATCGACGTAGCAACATTTTGGAAAACGACACGGTCGTAATCACCGCCGCCATCGATCGTGCTGTGGCCGGAACCGCCGCGCTCAAAGATCGTATCGCTGGCACCACGCGAGAAGATGTGGTCATCGGTGCCAGAACCATAGATGTAATCGGTATTGTCGGTGCCGACGATCGTGAGCCGGCTGCTGATATCGGGGGCAGTCCAGACGGTGCCGTCGTCGAACACGATGCGCTCGAGGGCGCGGGCGGTGTCTCCGGACTGCTGATCCCTGAGCGTGATCTGTTGGCCGCCGACATCAACAATGATGTCCGTCGAACCGACATTGGAAATCAGCGTCACCTGGTCCGACTGCACCCCATGCAGAACGAGCGTGTCAATGTCGTCAGCTTCGCCGGCATCCGAGATCGTGTCGGCGCCATCGCCGACCGACCAAACATAAGTGTCGCTGCCGGCACCGCCGCTCAGGAAGTCGTTGCCGTGACCTCCTGCGATAGTGTCGTCACCTGCATTCCCCAGGATCAGATCCGCCTGGGTGCTTCCCTGCAGCGTGTCGCCGCCGTCGGTGCCGCTGATGGAGGAGATCGCAGCCTCAATCTGGCCGCGGTTCCATGTCTGCCCGTCCGCGAATGAAATGACGTCGATTCCGACGCCTGGCGCGCCGCCATCGGCGGTGAGCAGCGGTTGCGCGAACTCGCCACTGACAATGATGTGCTGCCCAGTCGGGAGGATCTCCACCATCATGTTGCCGTCGAAATCAACCGAGAGGCTCACATCCGATGCCACGAGGTCGGTAAGCTTCAACGTATCGCGCTCGTTGACACCAGTGCCGCCGTCATAGATATGATCGTTTCCGTCACCTCGCGCGTAAATGTAGGTATCGGAGCCAGCATCGCCGTACAGATAGTCATCGCCGCCGCCGCCGTTGATCCGGTCATCGCCCGGCGATCCCCCGATGAAATCCTGCCCCGCAGTGCCGACGAACACTGCCTGCGCCAGTATCTGTGCGCGGTCCCAAACCAGGCCATTGTCGAATACGATGCGCGCGATACCTTGGCCATTGCCAGACGTCTGACCCGAGACGTTGATCACTTCACCGGTGGCCGTGTCGGTAATCAGCAAATCCTGTCCAACACGCGTCAGCATTATGTCAGCGACCGAAACGCCGTGAAGCTTGAGCGTATCTGCGTTCGTGCCGGAGTTAGTACCAGCTATGATGGTGGGGCTGCCGTCACCGGGCTGCCATGAGAACGGCATTGCAGTTGCAGCATCGATCTGGGACCGATTCCAGACCGTTCCGTCATCGAACGCGATATACTCAATACCGGTACCACCCTGGGTTCCCGGGGCGTATTCATCCTTGACGGTGATCGCCTCAAGCGCGTCGCCGGTGAGAAGCGGCAATATCCGAACAACGAGATCGTAGGATGGCTGGCCAATTCTTGTATCTCTCTCAAGGCGAACAAGGGCTGGATTCACCCCGGAAATGTGCAGCGTGTCCGCGCTCGCAGAATCATAATAATCCAAGATGACGTCGTTGCCGTCGCCCCGCGACCAGACATAGGTATCGCTGCCTGATGAACCGGATAGCCGATCGTCACCCTTGCCCCCGATCAGCGTATTATTCGCGAAGTTACCCTCGACTGTTTCGGCCGCATCGGTCCCCACAAGCGGCGTCCGATCGATGACCTGCTGCAGGCTGAGCACCGTACCGTCCGAGAACCTTAGTTCGTCAATCCCGTTGTTGAAGATCACGGACGCGCTGCCATCCTTACGGGCAACAGTCAGTTCTTCGAACAAATCGCCCCACGGCGTGCGAATCATTTGAGCATGGAAAACGACATCTTCGATGTCGCTGTCGACGAAATCGACGACATCATATCCAGTCAGATAATATAACTCTGCAATTCTATCGTTTCCATCGCCTTGCGCGATGAGGTACGTATCGTCGCCCTCCCCGCCGTCGAGCGCGTCGTTGCCTGGTCCACCGACCAAGGTGTCGGCATCGCGCGTACCCGTCAAAGTCTCGTCGCCGCTGTCGCCACGTATCCACGCATTCTCGGTCACCTGCGCAGCGTTCCAGGCCGTGCCGTCCGCAAATTCGAGATAATCGACGCTCGTCTCCGATTGATGGCTGTTCGCAATGCTTAGAACAAAGAAGTTCTTGAGCGTAAGCGTTTCGCCGGTCGCGCGAATCGTCACCACCACATCTGTGTCGTGGCGGGTGAGAAAAACCTCGGACGGAGCTACCCCAAGCTTGGCCGTGTCCGCATCGTGAAAATCGTTGGAACCCGCGTCATCAATAACATCGTGGCCCGAACCGATCCCGAAGAAATAGGTATCGGAACCAGAACCGCCCCTCAAGACATCATCGCCAGCGAGACCTGCAATTCCGTCTGCACCGGCCGTTCCGATAACGACGTCGTCTCCCGACGTTCCAACAACGGTAGGTGCATTTACCGAGGGTGCCATAGCCCTCACTATGTCTGCCGGGGTCCAAACCACACCATCCGAAAATTCAATTCTTTCTAGCCCAAAGGTTCCGTAGGGACCGAATTGATCGAAAAGCGTAATCGAACCGCCCTCGGGGACATTGAAACTTAGAACAGCATTGTCGCCGCTGCGGCTCACCGTCGTCTGATCAGCGCGGATGCCAAACAGTCTCAGTGTATCCAACGAGTAGACGTAGTTGGGAATGATGGTGTCATTTCCGTCGCCGCGCTGGTAGAGGAACGTGTCACCAGCCGAGAAAGCCGACGGCGCACCCTGCAGCACATCATCGCCACGTCCGCTGGCCAGAACGTCGCTGCCGTCCGACCCGACAATGATGTCATTACCGTCGGTCGCACTCTGCAAAATGAGATTGCTCGCGATGTCATCGAACGACCAAATTGTACCGTCTCCAAACTGGATCTTCGCAATACTTTGCGATCCAAACTCATCCAGAACAGTTATGCTGTCGTCCGCCTGCCCAGGGAATGTGATAAGCAGGTCGTTGTTGCTTCCGCCGATGCGCGCGAGATGGATGTCGCCGGGGGCAATGCCCGAGAGCTGAAGGGTGCTCCCATGCGATTGGCTGATAGTGTCGTTGCCGTCTCCTCTGTTGAAAATGAAGACGCCCTGCAGGCCGTTGCCGCTCATTTGGTCATTACCCGTGCCACCAATCATGGTGACGCCCGAGCCGTCTCCGATCATGACGTCGTCTCCGCCCTTGCCGTCGACCGTATGATCGAGCCAGACCGCTTGCAGCGAGTCGTTGCCCTCCGTACCCCGCGCAAGCAGATTTGCCACGTCGGACACGGAGAGCACGGTTCCGTCTTCAAAATAGATCGGCTGGGCGCTGTCGATTGCGGTCGGGTTTCTCCAATCAACCGGTAAGCTGCGCGTATTGTCAAAGTAGGTCTTCAGCACAAGAGTCGTCGAGAGGGTTGGGAAAACCAACCGGACCTCCCCGCTCTGCGCGTTGCGCTCAACGGTGTAGGTCGCACCGTTGAAGGCAGTCGACAGCACGATCCTGTCGTGCATCGCATTATAAGCGGTTGGGCCGCCGGTACTCTCGAACGTGATCGTACCCGACCCCGCCTGCACATAGTAGATGTCGGCCGCATAACTCTGCGCGGCTGTTTGCCGGTGATACACGGTCGAGTTCGGCGTTACGATGGTGTATTGGCCCTCACGATTGTAATCGAGCAATACGACGTTTTCGGCATAGATTCCGTCTGGGCTTTCTCCCTTGATCACGCTGCCCGAATCAGCGATCCGGAAGCTGTCGATCAGGGGAATAAGCTGGCTCGCCCCATTGGCAAGAAGCGCGGTCCGCAACTGTCCAAAAAAGTCGGCATCCGATGTCTTGTCGTAGGACTGAACGATGGTGAGCAGACCGAATATATCCATCGCGTTAGCGACGGCGGCCTGATCGGTCATATCAAGGGTGCTCAGCGACGTCGCGAGGCCGGCCGCGTCGAGGCGTAGCGAATCGTCTGACGCATCATACTTCAGTGCAGCCGCGAGAGGCGCGAACCGGGACGCATAGACCTGACCATCAGCATTGCCCCGCGTGTCCGTGAATGCCGGGATCTGAGCAACAAACTTCACCAAATATGACGCAATGGCGTTGTTGAAGGTCGAACGGAGTAACGCGGCGGCATAGGGGCCCGGCGAAGTCGTTCCCTCGTTGAGTCCTGCACGCTGTAGGTAGGTTTGGCCATAGGCCTTCTCTAGAAAGGCCAACTCACGTGCATTGGCATATTCACCGCGATCCACTGAATAGTTGGTCGGGATTCCTGCCCATCGGTACATCAACTCTTCGAACCGTGGGACCAGGCTCGCAAGGGATTCGGTTTGGACCCTATCGATGAAGGACCGAAATGCCGCCTGAAGATCGGCATCGCCGGCCAGTACGTTGTGAAGCTGGTTAAAGCTCCCGAATCCATGAAGGTCCGGCCAGTCGGCAAAGCTCGGAACAGATGGACCAACATAAACGGTGTCACTGTTGTCGACCGCGAACCAGACGTCGGCGATCGTCGACGAGCTGCCATCCTGTTTCCCGAACGACCCGACCTGCCTGATCTGATTGCCTGACAACTCTGCATTAAGTTCCGCATCAGGCGCATGAAAAGACAGATTGATTTGGGTGATCCCTGCATCCGCCAGAGACATGAGTTCGTTTGCTTGGGAGATACCGTCTTGATTGAGATCGCGCCAGACCTGAAGGTGATTGTAGATCGGATCGTTTGCGTCGATCACACCGTTGACTTGACTATAGTCGATGGTGCCGCCTGAAGGGTCGGTGTAGTAGTTGCCTCCGCTACGTCCGTCGTAAAACGACAGGATATCGAAGCCATTGGCCGTGCTGCTACCAAAGAGTTCGGTGCCGTTGTCGATTCCTCCGTTCTGGTTGGCGTCATAGACCAGAAATCCATCGTTGGGGTTCAGCCAACCCGTCGCCACCTTATAATCTCCTTCGCCGAACCCAAAATGGACTCCCGACGCGGTGGACGAGAGATCAATCCCGTTGCCATCGAGATCCAGGACAAGCGGAGAAACCGGGGGGGATTTGAACGGCCCCGGCGGAAGTGGTTTCGGCTTCTCGATCTGCTTCAGGTTGATCCCCAGGGAACCGTTCTGGAAATGTTCGACAATGATCCGTTCACCGAGATGCGTGAAGATCCTGAGATCGCTGCCAGCGCCGTCCCAGAGATATTTGTCGCCATTGCCATTCGTGAACGCACCCGCTGATCCGACCCGCTGCCCACCTGTGAGAGCTCCGCCAGCCGCGATGACGGTGCCACGACCGTCTTGATCGAGGATGCTATCGCCGCTGCCAACGATATACGTGTCAAAACCGCCCCCGCCCTGGAGCACGTCGAGGTCGCCGCCGCCCTCAAGAGTATCGTTGCCGTTACCCGTGCGGATCGTGTCGTCACCGCCGCCACCGTGGACCTCGAGATCGCCGCTGGCGCCTTGGAAATCGATGTCGTCGTCGCCTGATGACCCAATGATTTTTTCGAAATTGGTGATGCGGGTATTAGTAGCCGTGATCATGTTAGCGAATATCTTCACGCCTCCAGGATCAGTAAGGTTCGAAAAATCGAGCGTGTCCTTGGTACCGGCGGCCTGTCCGGCGGCATCGATCGATTGCACACCCGTGAGTGCAGCCATCGATGAGAAGCTGAAGGTATCGGCAAGCTTCGTGCCGACGACATTTTCGAAGTTCTTCAGCAGCGTGCCCGAGTACGATACAACCAAGTCAATTGAGTCAATCGCGGTCTTTGAGTCCGTGAAATCGATTGTGTCGTTGCCGCCCGCTCCGTCGATCTCCTCAAGTCCGCCAAGCGAAGTTACTTTGACCGTGTCTGCCCCGCTCGACAGGATCAATTTCTCAAAATTCTTAAATGACGTCCCGTTTACATCAACCGTTGAACCTATGATTGATACCGTCGCATTGGACTGCGAGAGATCGAGCACGTCTTGGGCATTGGGCCCTTGTGATCCGGCGTCCACCGTGGCTATTTCAGAAAGATTTGCGTTGACTGCAATCCTCACCGTGTCAGCCTTCCCTGACAGCCTAATCGTCTCAATGCTTGATAAGAGATCCGGGGCTGACCTTCCGGCGATTGTAGCAGAGACCACCGGTATGCTTGCTAATCCTGTGTTGTAGGTGCTCGAATCCAACGTGACATCGACACCGCCAGCAGCAGAGAAGTCGGCCGTATCTTGACCCGCTCCGCCCAGCATCACATCGGGACCGATTGTGTCGGTCAGGATGTCAACGCCCGGACCAGCAACGTACACCACCCCATTCGCTGCGTACTGCGATAGATAGCTGCCGGAAACTGCAGGCACTTGATTTAGAGCGTCATTTCCTTGCGATCCGTATACAATTGGTCGGTTACTTGCGTCCAAAAACTTCGTAATATTTGCCGACCATAGGTGATCGGCGATCGCTGCCGCCGAATTATAAACAGCGATAAGATCCTGGTAAGTGGGATAGTAGTATTGGATCGACTTGACTAGATCCGCATCATACCCAGCTTGGTCATACCCTTGTTTCATCGGCATCAACCCGACGTTGACGAAATTTAGATCAACCGTCCTTCCTAACCCAACCACTCCAAAAGGTGGTTCTGACGGATCCATCCAAGCTTTTAACGTGCGTTCGAAGGCATCAGTAGCCGGGTCATTCGATTCAAAGTCGAAGTTGTCGTCGTATGGGCGAATAGCCAAGTTGTCGATCGTGCGGTTTCCAGATGCGTCAACAACAAATTTTACATTGGGCGTGAGGACAAAGGGTGAGCTACCCCAAATAAATGTTCGCGCTCCATAATCGCCATTCTTGTCGTCATAATTATATTGCTGGATAGGAATCTTTTCATCTCCGGAGACCAGCATCTTCATATCGGCAATCGAATACTCGTGCCGCTGACCATCGCCGTTCAAGGCGGGAATCATCGATAAGAAAAAGTTCTGAACCAATGTCGACATCGACGGATTTATGAAGCGCCCAGGTCCGTCTGACATGAACGAGACTGCGTCGACAAACACACTTGTCTTCTGACTTGTTGGCCTCAACAATACGTCATCAACGAGCGCGGTATTTGGTCCGTCGGCCCGACCATACAGGAAAAGATTCATTACAACGTCGGGTGTAAGATCACGAAAATCATAGATCGGCATTTTCCACTCCAGAGATTCAGTACAGACGACCTGCGTCCTGCGGCCACTCTTTCAGGCGCTGCCCATGCGTGTGCATCGCAGTTCCGCAGGAGCTCACCTCGACATACACCTCGTAGAAATTGCCGTCCGACGGAGCTTGCTCTATTTGCTCGTTCGAAAGAGCATACACGACTCGAACCAAGAAATATTTGAACCCGAATAGGTCCGCTAGAAGCGAGCTACCGAGCGCCTCCGATTTCACGATTGAGCAGCACTGTGGGTGTGCGGCAACAAATTCTGTTGCAAACTTATCTCTCAAGGAAGGATCTTTTGGCGCACCGGCCATGTAATCCTCCTGACGCAAGACGGCGGCCTTATACAATTCTTGCACACTGAGATACCCCGGCCTTTTGTAGCAGAAGCCGGATGCGTTTAAACAGCCGATGGCAAAAAGACCTATCGCAAAAAGGATCGCCAGGTTTCGTTTCAAATTGAAGCCCTTCGGTTTATGCTGCTCTTAGCGCGATCGAAATCGTCTTGAGTCCGGTGGCGTAATCCGGCATTCTGCGCGTTCGCCGGCAACACAGCCCTTAATGAGCATTCGCTGCGCCGAATGCCTCTTCTTACTCGCGACAAAGCGTTAGAGGCGATCAAGTCTCCCGAAAAATCGGCAAACTTGCTTCTGGCAAACAGCAGCCGCACATCCTTCACGCCAACATTGCAGGCATCTGGCGATCCTGAATTTCGTCCTTAGCACCCGCACAAGTCGCGCGAGCAGGCGCTTCGCGAACGAACGCCTCTTTGCATCGGCGACGGCGAATAGACGACCGCCTCGTGACCGACGCTTGCCGCGAGAGCCTGCACAACGCCGCACCTTGTGCGGGGGTAGGTGATCCCCGAGAACTCAAAACGAGTACATCAATGATCCCATGGAGTGCGTTCACGCAGAATCACCCTTGCACAACGGCCGATTTTCCTTGAAAGGTAACCCTATACCGTTTCATCTTTTGGTTGCAAATGAAATTTGGGCCACGATGAAGAATCCGTTGCCGAACTTGAGAAAAGGAAAGTCGCCATCTGCATCGCACGTCTATCTCTCCCTCAAACTCTCATGCCGGTACCGCAACAGCGGCGACATCAAATATTCGATGATACGTCGTGTGCCCGTCTTGATTTCGACCGTCACCGCCATGCCCGGCGAGAGATTGACCAGCTTGTCCTCCACATGCATCTGCGTCTCATCAAGCGAGACGCGCGCCGAATAGAGGAACTCCTGCCCCTCCGGCTCGCTGGAGTTGGACAGTGCGCCGCCTGTCTTCGAGCTGCCCGGCTTCTCGTTCGGCTTGTCGCGAACGATCGCGTCCTGCGAGACACTCACAACCCTGCCGTGCAGCAACCCGTACCGGGTAAAATTGAAAGTATCGATCTTGATTTCGGCCGCCTGTCCCACGCTGACGAAACCGATGTCGCGATTCGAGATCATGGCCTCGGCTTCAAGATGACTGTCGGCCGGGACGATCACCATCAATTGCTGCGCCGGCGTGACCACTCCGCCGACGGTGTGCAAGGCCAGCTGCTGCACGGTGCCGTCGATCGGCGAACGCAGGATCTGCTCGTCGGTCTTGCGCTCGGCCTTGATGACATCCTGACCGAGTTGCTCGACCTTTTTCTGTGCGTCAGAGAGATCGCTCAGGACCTGGCGCTCGAAGCCCGATCTGGTCTGTCCGATCTGCTGCTCGAGTGACTGGCGGGCGGCGTCGATCTCCACCAGCTTGCGCTGCTGCACCAGCCGCTCGTTCTGCAGATCGACCAGCTTGGTCTGGGCGTCGAGATAGGCGATGTGGTTGCCGTATTCGATTTCCATCGCCTTGCGCCGGATCGAGGCGGATTCCTCCACCAGCGGCAGGGTGGCATCGATCTTGGCGATGGTCGCCGTCACCGACTGCGCCTCGGCACGCTTCTGCGCGATCTGCTGGTCGAGCGAGGACAGCTTGGCCATCTGCTCGGACGCCTGGGCCAGCATGGCGGCCCTGGTCCTGGAGGTATCGAGCTCCGACGCGCCGGGAGGCGGTGCCAGGTCATGGAGCGAAGCCAACGCACCAAAGCTCTCGCGCAGCGCGCTCAGCCTTGCGATATCGAGCCGGTTCAGGATCAGGTCCTGCGCGACGCGTTTGCGCTCGGCCTGGGTGACGGTGCGGTCGAGTTCGATCAGGACCTGGCCGGCGCTCACCCTGTCGCCATCCTGCACGTTGATCGCCGAGACGGTGCCGGTCTCCAGCGGCTGGATGGTCTTGGTCCGTCCGGTCGGCACGATCTTGCCCGAGGCGGTGGCGATGATGTCGACATGGCCGACAATGGACCACGCCACCGCGATGGCGAAGAACAGGATAAGGGTGGCGCCGATCATGCGCCCCGCGGGCGACGCCGGGGTTTCCAGGATTTCCAGCGCGGCGGGGAGGAATTCCCGCGCCGTGTCGCCGCGGAAATGCGGCAGCGCGACCACCTTGGGCTCGGCGGGCTTTTCGACCGTCTCAGGCGACGACATGGAGCCCCGCCTGGATCTGGTGCAGCATGGCGTAGCGCCCGCCCTTCTTGATCAGCTCGTCATGGGTGCCGTCTTCGACCAGACGCCCGGCCTCGATGGTGATGATGCGATCGGCATGGCGCACCGCCGAGAGCCGGTGCGCGATGATGAAGACGGTCCGACCCTTGCAGATCTGGCGCATGTTGCGCTGGATGATGTTTTCGCTTTCATAATCGAGCGCGCTGGTGGCCTCGTCGAAGATGAGAATGCGCGGATTCATCACCAGCGCCCGCGCAATCGCGATACGCTGGCGCTGGCCGCCCGACAGGCTGGCACCACGCTCGCCGACCACGGTGTTGTAGCCATCGGGCAGCTCCAGAATGAACTCGTGGGCGCCGGCGAGTTCCGCCGCCGCGATGACCCGGTCCATCGGCATGCCGGGATCGGCCAGCGCGATGTTGTCCCGGATGGTGCGGTTGAACAGCACGTTTTCCTGCAGCACGGCGCCGATCTGCCGCCGCAGCCAGGCGACATCGGCGACCGAGAGATCGATCCCGTCGATCAGGATACGTCCGGCCTCCGGCACGTAAAGCCGCTGCGCCAGCTTGGTGAGGGTCGACTTACCCGAGCCTGAGGGGCCTACGATGCCGACGACCTGCCCCGGCGGGATCTTGATGGTGATGTCATGCAGCGCCAGCGGACCATCGACGCGATAGCGGAAACTGATGTGGTCGAAGGCGACCTCGCCGCAGATCGGTGGCAGTGCTGCGCGGGCCGGATTGAAGGCCGGCTCCGGGGTGGCGTTGAGAATGTCGCCGAGACGCACGATCGAGACCCGCGCCTGATGGAAATCCTGCCAGAGCTGCGCCAGCCGCAGCACCGGCTGGGCCACGCGGCCCGCCAGCATGTTGAAGGCGATCAGCTCGCCGACCGTGAGCTGCCCCGCGATGACCAGATACGCCCCGAAATACAGCGTCAGCGCGTTGACGATCTTACTGACGAACTGCACCAGCTGGCTCGCCCAGTTGCCGAGCGACAACACGTCGAACGAGGCGCCGACATAGCCCGCGAGCTGCTCTTCCCAGCGCCGCTGCATCTGCGGCTCGATTGCCATCGCCTTCAGGGTCTGGATCGCGCTGACGCTCTCGACCAGGAAGGCCTGATTCTCGGCGCCGCGGTCGAACTTCTTCTCCAGCCGCCGGCGAAAGATCGGGGTCACTCCAGCCGACACCGCGATATAGAACGGAAATGAACCAACCACGATCCAGGACAGCGCCGGCGAGTAATAGAACATCACCGCCAGGAAGACGAAGGTGAAGCCGAGGTCGATCACCAGGGTCAGCGCCGAACTGGTGAGGAAATTCCGGATATTCTCAAGTTCGCGCACCCGGGCGACCGAGTCGCCGGCCCGGCGCGCCTCGAAATAGGCGATCGGCAGCGCGATCAGATGCCGGAACAGCCGGGCACCGAGTTCGACGTCGATCCGGTTGGTGGTGTGGGAAAAGACGTAGGTGCGCAGTCCCCCGAGCACGGTCTCGAAGATCGTCACCGTGATCAGCCCGAACACCAGTACGTCGAGCGTGGTGTAGCCGCGATGGGTCAGCACCTTGTCGGTGACGACCTGGAAGAACAGCGGCGTCACCAATGCGAATAGCTGCAGGAAGAACGACGCCAGCAGGACCTCGCCGAGCAGGCGGCGATATTTGTGCATCGCCTGCAGGAACCAGGTGATGTCGAAGCGGCGTCCGAGGTCGGCGAGCGAGGCGCGGCGCGCCATCAGGACGACGCGCCCGGTCCAGTCGGCCTCGAACTCGGCGCGCTTCATGACCTGCGGCCGGTTCACGGCAGGATCCTGGACCAGCGCTCCCTCGTCGCTCACTTTGCCGACGATGACAAAGCCACCCGTCCTGCGTTCGACGATCGCCGGCAGCGGCAGCTTCATCAGCCCGGCCCAGTCCTCACGAACCGCGCGCGCCTTCAGCTTCAGCTGCTTGGCGCAGCGCAGCATCTCCGCAACCCCGATGGCCTCGCCCGAGAACTCATGGGCGACTTGCGTCGGGTCGACGGCGACCTGATGAAAGCGCAGCAGCAAGGTCAGGCACTGCAGCCCCGTATCGGATTTAGATGTCTCCACCGCGCCCACTACCCCAGGTCGATTCGCGATCTTTACAGCGCGGTACCCTGATAGGCAAAGGGAATCGAAGTTCAATTAATCGGGGTAGCGCCCTATCTGCATCGGACCGTCTGGCGATCGATCTTGAAATGCCAAGCAATGCATGCAGACGACGACGTCGCCGATCAGACCGACCGCAGAACGATGCCCTGCCATCGGAAGGCCTTGCTGTAGGCCGCAGGTTGCAGCCTCACACAGTTGCGGCTCCGCACCGGGACAAAGCGAGCAGCTTTCTCATCCGATCGCGACCGGAGTCAGACTGAAGCAAATCTCTCGTCCAAACATGGCTCCTCGCGTCGAATGATTCAACTCACCAGCGTGCCGTGGGCTTCCTCCCAGCCGATCCACCCCTCGCTCGATTGCAGTTCGCCATTCATTCTGGAGAGTTGTGCCGATGAGCACGCCGGCGAGCCGCTGCAACGTACTCTCGATCTTGCGAACCAACCGGCACCGGTGCGAACGAGCGGCGGGTAGCGGGATCAAGATGCCCGCGTCAGTCGATTTCGACCCCGGCCTTGTCCAGCCGCTCGCGCTATTTGCGCAACAATGCAAGTCCCCATCAGCGCTCGACGGTTGGAGGGCCGGCATCATGTGTCCGGTCGAGTGGTTATGGCAAACGCTCATGTACGACGGCTGGCAGCCGAACGTCCAGACGTGAGCCACTCCGTTCGTATGAACAAATGCGACTCTGGCTTGAGTCGGTCGATGAATGAGAAAAGGGAGCAAAACCGCCATATCCCAGATCAGTAAACCCTGCCCTCGGCGGCGCTTTCAATGCCGTCCGATTGTCATCCGAGTCGCCGGCCGAGTGCGCTGTTTCAACGATTCGGAGGCTGTTCACCGACGCGCCGCCGAACCATCGGCGTGCGCTTGAATCGCATGCCAACTGACCTGGATGCACGATGTCGGCGGGCGGAAATATCGCGGCCTGGAGGGGACCTTGAGTGCTCGATGAGGATGGCAAGATAAAAGCACGGCCTGCCGGCGTGCTGATTGTGGTTGCAGGAGTTGAGGTTACAGAGCGTCGCGAGAATTCGCCTGCTGGCGCTTTTTGCGAAATCCGAACGAAATCAATTGTCCAAGCGCC